>Ga0129317_1001284_pt1 | contig 19366 bp, 14 predicted proteins | sample Cm1ome_FD_94430 | JGI IMG/M metagenome (GOLD analysis project Ga0129317, IMG submission 94430) | Eastern black-and-white colobus group fecal microbial communities from Wisconsin, USA - Cm1105 metagenome | ecosystem: Host-associated > Mammals > Digestive system > Large intestine > Fecal | place... | reverse complement strand
GTGACGGAATACACTGGACAGCACATGCTGTACACCCAGCCCATCCCCGTGACCGTGACACTGGATACCCAGGGCGGCATCGTCCATGGGCGGAGCATCTGGACGGAGACCTGGGAAAAAGGGGTATCGTACAATCTGAGGGATGTTGTGCCGCAGCGCCGCCATGCTTTCTTCCGGGGCTGGAATACCCGTGCGGACGGAAGCGGCGAGTGGGAACAGTATTCCATCAATCCCTATGAGGACACGACCCTGTACGCCATCTGGGATACCCTGGATGCGGAGCAGGTGATCTGCCTGAGAAATGAGTATGTATCGCCTGCGGAGGTACAGCTCCTTGCCCTGCCGGACAGCGGCACCATCACCCTGCCCCAGCTGGCGGATTTGGAAAACGGGCGGTTCCATGTGGCATGGGGCCATACAGATGGGGACAACTATACGCGTTTCCCCGCCGGGATTCTGCTGGATGCGGGGATGTTCCGCGACGGCATGACGCTGGAGGCCGAGTTTACCCAGCAGGGTCAGCATGTGCTGTTCTGTATGGGCAACGGACACACGTTTGAAGGCAGATGGTGCGAAAGCAACTGGGGCAGTCAGTCCAGCTTTAATCTTTATTCCCGCAGCAGCGGTGACGGCTATCGGGTGGAGAGCTGGAACACGAAGCCTGACGGCAGCGGTACCCGCTACGAGGCGCAATCCACGGCGTCCTTTGCCGACGGACAGCACACCCTGGTGCTGTATGCCCAGTGGGCGGCGCCCACGGTTTATGTGACGAAGGCGAATAGCGAGTGCCTGCCCTGGGCGGGTCAGAATGCTCAGTTCTGGACCAATGAGGTGCGGACGGAGCTGTATCCCGGCCAGGCGTATTGCAGTCTGCCGGCAGGGACTACGCTGTATAGCGTCGCCGGGATCTGGGAGGATGATTGTGTCCTGTTTGACAACACGGGCGCGGCCACCGGCCAGTTCCGAATAGGAAATACCCAGCGGAAGAGCGGAGAGACGACATATAACCTGCAGCTCTCCGGGGATACCTTCCGGCGGGATGGCTACGTTCTCACCGGCTGGAACACGGAGCGGGACGGCAGCGGCACGGCCTATGGAGCGGATCAACGGATCGTGTTCGGCTCCACCGACGCCAACGGAAGCAACTGGAAGCCTTATGAGACCTCTCCCCGCCGTCTGTACGCCCAGTGGGCGAAGGCCCCCAGCCATACCGTGCCCATCCCGCTGGATATGCAGCGGCTGGCAGAGCCCGACGATACCATACTGGTGGCGGTCTATGATACCGATGGCCGCATGGTCAGCGTGGTGACGGCAGCATCCGACGCCGAGCTGGCGGAGCTGTACGGTACGGAGTCCGGCACGACCTATCAGGTCATGCTGGTAGCGGGCGAAGATGCGGTGCCTCTGTGCCTGTCTGAGCGCAATACCTTGCAATAATGGAACCCTTTCAGGAAGGGTCCGTTGCAAAATGAACGGCCATAAAAAAGGCAAGTGGTCAGCCCGAAAGGGTTGGCCACTTGCTTTTTTTCGTTAAAATTGAATTGATAAAATCAAAATAACGCAAGGCCAATGTACCGTAAGAGAGCGAAACGGTCAACTGTTACTTGCCCTGAACAACGAAATTTTATTCCGGAGAACGCACCCGTCCGACTGACAAGCGCCCAGCTTGAGGAACTGGACTACAGGAAACTGTATAGCGCCTATTCTGCGAAAGGCAGAAAATCGAAGGTCGATCCGCGAGTGATGTTCAAGGTGATGTTTTTCTACACATTGCATTGGACTAAGTATGCACGTAAACAAGTAAAGGAGCCGCTGTAGAATTTTTTATTTTGCAACGGCTCCGTTTTTGTATCCCCTTGGGGATACGGGGAATTGCGCCGCTTTGCGGCGCGGGGACGTGCGGTTCCGCTGTAAGGCCAGCCTCCCATTTTCTCTTCTTGCGAAGAAGAGAAAATGGGCCGCTGGGCGGTCCAAAAGAGAAGAACCGGAGTTGCCGTGATCCTTGCGGAGCAAATTTGTGGCCTGTACCGGGTGCGCTTTAGCGTTGAGGAACAGGGTAGTGCTTCTCCGCATTTGGTGGTGCGGAGCGGCTTTCGGGGGGGTTGACGGAAGGACTCAGCAACAAACCCCGCACGTTCTGCTTTGCTGTGCGCTGCCCGGGCACGCTAGGGAAGTGGCAGCGGAAAGAGACGCTGGTCGATTCGCCCGCCACCCCGGTTTGCGGAGAAGGTATCAGTTGCGGGAACATACTCCTACCGTACTGCGGTGTATAGCGCACTCTGCAAAAGACTTTCACATCTCAGAAGCACCGTCTCGCACGACTCCCGTCCTGCGGCTCAACTCGACACAGTCGTGTCGAGTTGAGCCGCCCAGGCGCCTTTTCCTTTGGACCGTGCACGGCCCGTTCCTCCGGAGGGGGGACATCTCACGCCATAAAGAGCAGCTTCTTCAGGAACTCCACGCCCTTCGGCAGGACGGCTTCGTCGTCGAAGCAAAAGTTCGGCGCGTGGAGCTCCGCTGTCTGCCCCACGCCCAGGAAGAAGAACACCCCGGGTACAGCCCTCTGGTAGAAGGAGAAGTCCTCCGCCGCCAGGGCCGGGGCCTCCAGCAAGGCGGGAGCATCCGTCCCCAGAGCGGCACAAACCGTCTTATACAGCTCCTCGTGGTTCCACACGGCGGGATATCCCTCGTTGAGATAGACCTCCACGCTGCAGCCTGTTTCAGCGGCGATATCCCGCCCGATGGCCTCCAGCTGCTCGCGGCAAGAGTGGTAGGTCTCCTCCCGGTAAGTCCGCAGGCTGCCCTCCAGCACCGTTTTGCCGCTGACGGCGTTGCGGACGGTGCCGGAGGTCATCTTGCCGAACAGGAAAGCCCGGGGTTCCTCGGGCGGCAGACTGTCCACCATGGCGTAGGCCCGGCGGAGGTACTCCGTGCCCGCCGTCATGGCGTCCAGGCCCTGGCTGGCCCGGGAGAGATGGACACTTTTTCCGGTGACGGTGACGGTCACCTCATTGGCCCGGGCCATGAGGGGGCCGGGGCGGGTGAACGCCTTCCCGGCTTCCAGCCCCGGCCAAAGGTGCAGACCAAAGACCCGGGTGACGTGATGGGCTTCCAGAATGCTGCTCTCGCACAGCCCCTTGGCGCCGCCGGTGGTCTCCTCGGCGGGCTGGAACAGGAACAGCACGTTCCGGGGCAGCTCGGAGAGATGGCCGGACACGTATTCCGCCAGGGCCAGCGCCAAAGCGGTGTGGCCGTCGTGGCCGCAGGCGTGCATCTTTCCGGGGTGCGTGGAGGCGTAGGGCAAACCGGTACACTCCGTTACAGGCAGGGCGTCCATATCCGCCCGGAAGGCTGCCGTCTCGGACTTCCCAGCGTCAAAAAAGGCACAGATACTGCCGGGAATGGGGCTGGACATGGTACAGCTCAGGGGCTCCAGGGCGGAGCGGACATAGGCCGTGGTCTTGGGCAGCTGGTTGTCCAGCTCCGGAATTTGGTGCAGGGCGCGGCGGTGATCAACAACAGTTTGGGACATGCGGGGACCTCCTTGAGGAAATTTTATTGCACTTACTATAACATACTGTGGGAAAAACGGATAGAATTTTTGGAAAATTTCTATTGAAACCACCGGCGGATAATGGTATGATAGCGAAAAATGAGATAGAGGCGCGGATGCGATGGACCCACGGGAGCCGGCAGGCTGAGAAGGTGGGAAAGGCAAATCCGCCGAACTTTTCGTTTGGGCACAGACGGAGAGTGGGGCCGTGGGGAATACCCACGGGACTGTCTGCGGCACGGGCCGCAGGTGCGCTATCCGCTTACAGAGCCTGACGCCATTGGGGCGTGCATGTACTGTCGGTAGGAGCGTGCCTCTACCGACTTTTTATTTTGGCCTGGCGGAAAAGCAGTCAGACCTTGGAGGGATAGAGACCCTATCCGAAAAAGAAAGTATGGAGGGCACACAACATGAAGTTCGAAAACACCAAGGGTTCCATCGTGGCTATGATCACCCCGTTCCATGAGGACGGCAGCGTCAATTTTGAGGTCCTGACCGAGCTGCTGGAGCGGCAGATCGCCGAGGGTACCGACGGCATCCTGACTCTGGGCACCACCGGCGAGTATCCCACCATGAGCCACGAGGAGGACGCCTCCGTGGTGGAGCACACCATCAAGGTGGTCAATGGCCGGGTCCCCGTCATCGTGGGCAGCGGCTCCAACTGCACGTCCACCCAGCTGGAAAAGAGCGTCCAGTATCAGGACATGGGCGCCGACGCCCTGCTGCTGATCTCCCCCTACTACAACAAGGCCAACCCTGAGGGCATGTACCGCCACTTCGCGGAGACCGCCGACGCGGTCCACATCCCCTGCCTGCTGTACAACGTCCCCGGCCGTACCGGCTGCTCCATCCCCGTCAGCGTGGTGGAGAAGCTCAGCAAGCACCCCAACATCACCGGCATCAAGGAAGCCAGCGGCGACATGTCCTACGCCATGAAGATCGCCCACTGCATCGGGCCGGACTTCGCCCTATACTCCGGCAATGACGACATCACCCTGCCCCTCATGAGCATCGGCGGCAGCGGCGTCATCTCCGTCTACGCCAACGTCATGCCCCGCATGTGCCACCAGATCGTGGAGGATTATCTGAGCGGCAACCAGGCCCAGGCCCTGGCTAACCACCTGAAGTATCTGGAACTGATGAATAACCTGTTTATTGAAGTCAACCCCATCCCCGTCAAGAGCGCCATGAACATGATGGGCCTGAACGTGGGTCCCATGCGGCTGCCCCTGTGTGAGATGAGCGAGGAGCACCAGGCCATCCTGCGGGCCAGCCTGAAGGAGGCGGGCCTGCTGTGAAGATCCTTCTGATCGGCCGGGGAAAAATGGGCAAACTGATCCAGTCCACCGCCCAGGCCGCCGGAGACGAGATCGTGGCCGCCTTCGGCCATGACGACCTGGGAAAGCTGGCGGGACTGGGAAAGGTGGCCGATGTGGTCATCGACTTCTCCCGTCCGGAGGCCCTGCCCGCCGTATGTGCGTATATCCGCCGTACCGGGACACCGCTGCTGTCCGGCACCACCGGCTATACCGAGGCCCAGAAGGCGGAACTGTTCGCACTGGGCAGCACGGTACCCGTGCTGTGGAGCGCCAACTTCTCCCTGGGTGTGGCGGTACTGTACCGGGCGCTGCGGACCGTGGCGGATGTGCTGAAGCCGGACTTTGACATCGAGATCACCGAGACCCACCACAACCAGAAGGCCGACGCCCCCAGCGGCACCGCCAAGCTGCTGGTGGAGGCCATTGACCCCGCCCACGCCCTGACCCCGGTGTATGGCCGGGAGGGGAACTGCGGCAAGCGGGGAAAGGACGAGATCGGCGTCCACGCCCTGCGGGGCGGCACCGTGGCGGGCACCCATACCGTCCACTTCTTCGGCCCCGACGAGGAGCTGGAGTTCACCCATCGGGCTGCCAGCCGTCAGATTTTCGTGAACGGCGCGCTGCACATGGCCCGCCTGCTGCCGGGAAAGCCCGCCGAGGTCTATGACCTGCAAAAAATCTTGTTTGGAGAGTGACACATGAACGCTCAGGAGATCATCAACTATATTGCGACTTCCGAGAAGAAGACCCCCGTGAAGCTGTATGTCAACACCACCGGCCCCGTGGACTTCGGCTCTGCCAAGGTCTTCGGCGGCGGGAACAGCTTCACCGTGTTCGGCGACTGGACCGAGCTCCAGCCCATCCTGGAGGCCAACGGCGACAAGATCGCCGATTATGTGGTGGAGAACGACCGCCGCAACTCCGGCGTGCCTCTGCTGGATCTGAAGAACATCAAGGCCCGCATCGAGCCCGGCGCTATCATCCGTGAAAAGGTCACTATTGGCGAGGGCGCCGTCATCATGATGGGCGCCGTCATCAACATCGGCGCCGTAGTGGGCAAGGGCACCATGATCGACATGGGCGCCGTGCTGGGCGGCCGAGCCACCGTGGGCGCCAACTGCCATATCGGCGCCGGCGCGGTGCTGGCCGGCGTGGTGGAGCCCGCCTCCGCTACCCCCGTCATCGTGGAGGACGGCGTCTTGGTGGGCGCCAACGCCGTGGTCATTGAGGGTGTCCACATCGGTAAAAACGCCGTGGTGGCCGCGGGCGCCGTGGTCATTGAGGATGTACCCGACAATGCCGTGGTGGCGGGCAGCCCTGCACGGGTCATCAAGATGAAGGACGCCAAGACGGAGAGCAAGACGGCGCTGGTGGATGCCCTGCGGACGCTGTAAATCCGAATATGCGACAAGGGAGCTGACGAAAGTCAGCTCCCTTGAAATCTTTACAGGGGGTGCTTGTTGGCGGTTTGGGCTGCCTTCAGTGCAGCTCCGCCTCCGTGACGCACTGAGTCTTGAGCCGCTCCACCAGAAATTGCAGGCCGTCCACCACATGGGGGCGGATATCGCCGCCCACCAGGACGTACATGATATCGTCGCCCACCTGCAATGCGCCCTGATTGAGCCACACCTTAATATAATAGACGCCCTCCAGCTGGTAGGCGGCTTCCACAGCGGCGTCCACCTTTTCCTGGTCATAGGAAAACACCATGCCGGTGACGGGAGCGGTGTCCTGTTGTCCCAGGCGGACCTGGGCCTTGGCGGTGCCCCGCACCACGCCGTTGTGGAAGAGGTACATGCCCACCTTGTCGGCATTGGGAGCGGCTTTTGCCTCTTGAATCCATGCGTCCATGGAGGGGATCGTTGTCTGCTGCTTCATAGTGACCTCCTGCGTGTTGATGGGACTATTATAAGGAAAATCACAGCTGTTGGCAAGGGTATTTCCACCCCGGAAAACAGTTGGTTTTTCTTCGTCAGGATGACAAAATTCAGTACAAATTTTTGGAAGGGGCAGGTATGTTTTTTCGTTGCCGCTGTGGAACAACTGTGGTATCGTATTATCAACAAACGGGCGGGGGGAACTGGTATATGCTGGTACTGGATTTCATCAACGTTGGCAACGGCGATTCCATCCTGGTGCGGGAGATGAAGGAGGGAGCGCAGCGGTTTGCCATGCTGGTGGACTGCGGCCATGACAACCTGGTGCGGGACGACCATGCCCAGGAGCTGGACCCCCGCTCCCGGCGCATCTACGCGGGAGATTTTCTGAAAGAGCAGGGGATCAGCCATCTGGATATCCTGCTGCTGACCCATTTCCACCGGGACCATGTGGGCGGTCTGAGCCGAGTGCTGGACGCGGTGACCGTGGACCGTCTGATGACCACGTATGCGCCTCCGCCGGACGCCGGGGACCTGGACCCGGACGGCGACAATGGCCTGCCCAAGGCAGCCCGGAATCTGTTGCGCTGCGTGGACATGTATGTCCAGCCCCTGCGGCGGCAGGGAGACCGTATCCGCGAGATCGTGGAATTCCCGGGTGACCGGATGGAGACCCTGCACCTGACGGAGGACCTGACCATGGACATCCTCTTCGGCGAGCCGGCCCTGTATCCCAGGCAGAAGGAAGTGTATGACGCGGCCTACCGGGGCGAGCGCAACGGATATGATCTGATCCACTGGGCCAAGTCCATGAACGTGTCCAGCCTGCGGCAGCGGCTGTACTACCACGGCAAGGAGATCGTCCTGGGCGGCGACGCCTACGCCCACATGTGGGAGACCGCCACGGCCACCCCCTGCGACATTTTGAAGGTGCCCCACCACGCGTCGTTGTCCTCCACTACCCGGAAACTGCTGAAAATGCTGCGGCCTAAGACGGCGGTGGTGTGCGTGGCGGCCCGGCGCCCCGATGAGCGGCCCCATCCCTACATCGTCAGCCTGCTGAAGGAATGTGTGGACGACGTGCGGTTCACGGACGCAGTGGAGATTCCCGGCCTGGTGGAGCCGGAGTTCCACGAGTCGGTACATATTGAAATAGAATAAATGCATTAGAAAAGGAAAGGGACTAGGGAAAACCTTGGGGTTTTCCCAGTTCTTTTGCCTATGGCAAAAGAAAAATTTTGATCATTTTTGGCAGGACATGTGCCTGCCAAAAATACATTGACCCAGCCGCCCGGGGCGGCGTTCACCAGTGACCGATGTCACTGGTGGTGGGGTCAGTAAAGATAAAAAAGGACGAGCCACATTGTGGCTCGTCCTTTTTTATCTTTGCGTCTAGGGAAAGTCTGCTCCCCCTGGAGACTCTTATTTGTACATCTCGGGCTTCTCCATGGTCTCCACCTTCAGGAACTGAGAGGTGCCACGGGAAGCGTTCAGAGCGTCACCGGCAACGCAAGCAACGTAGCCGTCCCAGGAGGAGGGACCGGTCAGCTTGCCGGCGTGGACGGACTCGACCCACTTGCAGAACTCGATGTCGTAGGCCTCGATGAAGCGCTCCTTCCAGTCGGTCATGATGGGCATGGACTCGGCGGGATTCAGGCTGTCCCAGCCCTGGGGACGGGAGCGGCGGACAACAGCGTAGGGATCGGGCAGCTTGACGGTGCCGTTCTCGCAGACGACCTCGCACTGGATGTCGTAGCCGTAGCCATCGGCGACCTGGACTTCCACGTCGATGAAGCAGCCCTTCTTGGTGCGCATCAGCATGACCTGGGGGTTGTCATAGCCCTTGTCGGAATTGGCGGACTGACGAACCTTGACGCACTGCACGTCCTCATACTCGTCGTCCAGCAGCCAGCGGCAGATGTCCAGCTCGTGGATGGCCACGTTGGTCACGCCGTTCTCGGTCTTGAAGCCCGGGCCCTGGGCCACGTTGCGGTGGCAGGCCTTGATGACCAGGGGAGCGCCCAACTCGCCGGAGTCGATGATGCGCTTCATCTCAGCGTAGCCGCGGTCATAGTGACGCATGAAGCCCACCTGGACCAGACGCTTGCCGATCTCCAGCTCGCGGTTGATGATCTCCTCGCAGTCCTTGGCGTTCTGGCTGAGGGGCTTCTCGCAGAAGCACCACTTCTCCTCGGCCAGGGTCTTCATAACGTAGTCATGATGGGTGGGGTCGATGGAGGTGATGACAACGGCCTCGACCTCGGGGTCCTTGATCATGCCGTCGCAGTCATTGCCGAAGGAGCGGATGCCGTACTTGGCAGCGGTGTCGTCAGCGGCAGCGGCCACATAGTCGGAGACAGCCACCACGGTGGCGCCGGGGACAGTCTCGATGATGCGGCGGCAATGATCCTTGCCGATGGCACCGCAGCCGATGATACCGATTTTCAGAACCTTATCCATGTTAAATACCTTCCTTTTCTCTTATATTAAATTGGTAGGGGGGGGTTATTGGCAGGGTAGAGCGGTCAAGACCGTTCCCTGTGGAATTCGTACCGGGCGGGCTTTGCCTGTCCGGTACACCGCTGCCCCTGGCCGCAGTCGGCCAGGGCCGCCTTTGCGTGCAAAGGCGAGGGGGTTCAGCGGAGACGGGGCGAAGCCCCGTCGGAGCGTCTAAGGGGGACAAAGTCCCCCTTGGACTTTTTAGTACTTTCTGGCGTCCTTCACGTGGGCCAGGTGGTCGGCGTAGGCGTCCAGGTTCTCCTGACGCTCGGACACCTCGGTGTCACCCACGCGCCACCAGGAGCTGTAACCGTCGGTCATGGTCTTGGGCAGGACCTTGATATCGAACAGGACGGGCTGGTTCTTGACCTTCTTGGCGTCCTCGAAGGCAGCCACCAACTCCTCCATGGTGCGGATGGAGTAGCTCCTGCAGCCGTAGCCCTCCGCCACCTTGGCATAGTCGATGTCCAGGAAGTCACCGAACAGGCCGTCCTTGTTGCGGTAGCGCAGCTCGGTGCACAGGGTCTTGTTGCCGTGGCCCACCTGCAGGTTGTTGATGCAGCCGAAGGAGGCGTTATCGAACAGGCAGACGTTGATCTTCTTGTGCTCCATGACAGCGGTCACCAGCTCGCCGTGCAGCATGTGGAAGCTGCCGTCGCCGCACATGGCATAGACCTCGCGCTTGTCGCCGATGGCTAGCTTCACGCCCAAGGCGCCGGCGATCTCATAGCCCATGGTGGAGTAGCCGTACTCCATGTTGTAGCAGTCGATGCCGGTGGGACGCCACATGCGCTGCATGTCGCCGGGCAGAGAGCCGGCAGCGCCGATGGCCACGTCGCCCTCGCTCATCATGTGGTTGATGGCGCCCAGAACGGTGGTCTGGCACAGGCCTGCGTTCAGGTCCTTGGCGAACCGCTTGGCGGAGTCGGCGTTGGCATCGTTGATGATGGGCTTCCAGGACTTCTTGTCCTCGAAGACCATGTTGTCCAGACGGTCCAGCTCCTTCTGCCACTTTTCGCGGGCGGCGGTCACCTCGGTGGTGTAGGGGGCCTTGTAGCCATCCAGCTTCTCCAGCAGGCGGGGCAGCGCCTCCTTGGCGTCGGCCACCACGGGCACGGCGTCCAGCTTCAGGGCCTGGAACTCGGAGACGTTGATGTTGACGAACTTGCAGGTGTCCTTGAATAGCCACTTGGAGGCGGTGGTGAAGTCGGTGTAGCGGGTGCCGACGCCGATGACCAGGTCCGCCTTGCGGGCGATCTCGTTGGCGGCGGAGCAGCCGGTGGTGCCCAGACCGCCCAGGTTCAGGGGATGGGTCCACTCAATGGCGCTCTTGCCCGCCTGGGTCTCGCCGAAGGGAATGCCGGTGGCTTCCGCGAAGGCGCGGAACTCGGCGTGGGCCTCGGAGTAGCGGACGCCGCCGCCGCAGACCAGCAGGGGACGCTTGGCCTTCTTGATGGCCTCCGCGGCGTCGTTCAGAGCGGCCTCGGTGGCGGGGCGGCGCTCCAGGCGCCACACGCGCTTGGCGAAGAAGCTGACGGGATAGTCATAGGCCTCGCCCTCCACGTCCTGGGGCATGGCGATGCAGACGGCGCCGGTGTTGGCGGGATCGGTCAGCACCCGGAAGGCGGACAGCATGGCGCTCATGAGCTGCTCGGGACGTACGATGCGGTCCCAGTAGCGGCAGACGGCCTTGAAGGCGTCGTTGGTGGTCAGGGACAGGTTGTGGGTCTGCTCAACCTGCTGCAGCACGGGGTCGGGCTGGCGGCAGGCATAGGTGTCGCCGGGCAGCACCAGCAGGGGGATGTTGTTGGCGGTGGCGGTGCCGCAGGCGGTGACCATGTTGGCGGCGCCGGGGCCAACGGAAGAGGTGGCAACGCAGATCTGCTTGCGCTTCATCTGCTTGGCGAAGGCCACGGCGGCCTGGGCCATGCCCTGCTCATTCTGGCCGTGCCAGATCTCCAGGTGCTTGGCCTCCTGGGTCAGCGCCTGGCCGAGGCCCACCACGTTGCCGTGGCCGGGGATGATGAACACGCCGCGGACGAAGCGGTTCTGGACGCCGTCCACCTCAATGTACTGGTTCTCCAGGAACCGGACCAGGGCCTGGGCCATGGTCAAACGAACGGTTTTCATGGGGATCTTACCTCCTGTCAATGATTGGGATAGATGTGGTCATTGGCGTCGGCCTTCCACAGCCAGGCGTGCTCGGGATCGTCGATGCGGGTCTTGTCCCAAGGATCGCCGTCCAGATGACGGATGCCCCAGGCGTAGCACATGGCGTAGCCGGGCGCGGCGGTCTGGGAGTGGAAGCCGTTGTTGATGACAGCCAGGCCGTTGTGGCCGGTCTTGAAGATCTCACCATTGGCAAAGCCCGCGCCGAAGCCGTCGGGATAGTCAAAGCGGTAGAAATAGACCTCGGGCTGGGGATGATGGTGAGGGGGATAGGAGGACCACTTGCCGGGGTGGTTCAGGACCTCGCCCAGGACCATGTTGGAGAAGGGGGCGTTGTCCAGGTCGAAGAAGGTCTTGATCTCCCGCTCCATGCAGCCCATCAGCTCGCCATTGGAGCCCTTGTACTCGGTCTGCACGGTCTCGGGGGTGTACATGACAGCCTCGTAGGGCTTGTCGTTCAGGGTCTTCTGGATGTACAGCTCGCTGTGGGCGTGGGCGGTCAGGGTGATCTTCGTGCCCTTGCCGGCCAGCAGGCAGTAGGCCTCGTGGTGGAAGCAGTCGGGGCGGTCGGCCTCGACCTTCTTGCCGTCCCACTCGTAGGTGACCTTGCCGGAGAACAGCAGGACCGCGATCTCCTTGTCGGCCTCGTCGAAGGTAAAGACGTCGCCATCCTCCATCAGCAGCAGGCCCACATCCATCTGGGTGCCCATATCATCGGTGTTGGCGTCAATATAGGCGTTGTAGCCGTTTTTCAGTTCGGCGTTCTTATTAAAATAGGTCATCGGAAACATCTCCTATTTTGAAATTGCGTTTTCGGAGGGGGCCTTACAGGCCGGTGTGCTCGCGGATGTACTTGCGGCCCTTCATGGCGTACTCCAGAGGATTGGCCTTGGCGGGATCCTGCTCGGCCTCCACCAGCAGCCAGCCCTGGTAGCCGGCGTCAGAGAGCACCTTGAATACGGGGTCAAAGTCCACGTTGCCGTCACCGGGAACAGTGAAAGCGCCATTGCGGACGGCCTGCAGGAAGCTCCAGTTGTTCTTGCGGGCCTCCTCGACCACGGGCAGACGCATGTCCTTCAGGTGGACGTGGCCCACGCGGTCCACATACTTCTTCAGCATGGTCAGGGGGTCTTCGCCGGCGAAGGTGAAGTGGCCGGTGTCATAGCACAGAAAGACATAGCGGGGATCGGTGTTGGCCATCATGCGGTCGGTCTCCTCGGAGGTCTGGACCACAGTGCCCATATGATGATGGAAGCACAGCTTGAAGCCGCGCTCCACGGCGATCTTGCCCAGGGTGTTCAGACCGGCGCAGAAGCGGTCCCACTCCTCGTCGTTCATCACATGCTTGTGGCCGCCAGTGAGGACGGGAGTGTCCATCTGGCCCTGGATGGAATAGCTCTGCTCACTGACGTTGATGCGGTTGGCGCCGACGGCGGCCAGGAAGTCCAGGTTGGCGGTGAAGTCGGCGATCTCCTCCTCGATGGGACGGGTCAGGATGAAGGAAGAATACCAGCGGCTGGCAATGCGCATACCGCGCAGGTCCAGGGCCTTCTTCAGCTCGGCGGGGTCGGTGGGATACTTGTTGCCGATCTCACAGCCGGTGAAGCCGGCCAGCGCCATCTCGCTGACGATCTGCTGGAAGGTGTTCTCACCGCCCAGCTCGGGCATGTCATCGTTGCACCAGCCGATAGGGGCGATGCCCAGGGAGACATTCTTCGGATCAAACATAGGAAAATCCTCCTTAAAAAATATATAGTGTCCAGTCAGCGGTACAAAACGGTACGGTGCGGCCGCACAGTTCTGTGTGCGTTCACAGAAATGGAAAAACCACACTGTGAGCGCAATCGTTTTCGCCACTTAAAAAATATCATCGTTCTGTGCAAAAATCAACGGTTTTCTGAGGGACTTTTGATTTTTTCCAATTTAGCCAAAGGCTTTTCCAAATTTTTTATGGATATGACAGAACCGTGTTTTTCATCCGGGAAGAAAAATATTTTCAAAAGAGAGCGCCGTTGGCGGACTTTTGGCGGAAATGCAAAATTTAAGTAAAATTTTGAAGATAAAATACGGACTTATTGCCCAATAGACAGAGGGAAATTTTATATTTTAACCAAAAAATAAACAAGAAATTCTTAAAAAACACACAGAAATTGTGCATTCTATTGACGGATTTTTAAGATTATGTTAGGATGAAATAGCATTCACCGGGTGGCGTTAATCGATTTTCTGCCGCTTACTGCGGCAATCGGTTCGACGGTATCTGGAAACTAGTCGAAAAGGAGAAAAGAAGAAATGAAAAAGTACCTTGCACTGATCCTCGCTCTGGTCATGTCTCTGTCTCTGGTCGCCTGCGGCGGCGGTAAGACCGAGGCCCCCGCGAAGACCGAAGAGCCCGCGAAGACCGAAGAGCCCGCCGCTTCCGGCGAGCAGGAGTACAACATCTCCGTTATTCTGAAGACCACTTCCTCCGAGTATTGGGGCTACGTGGTGGCCGGCGCTGAGGCCTACATGGCTGATCATCCCAATGTGAAGGTCGAGGTCAAGGGCGCTACCTCCGAGACTGCATATGACGAGCAGCAGAACATGATCGAGACCGACATGAACAATGCCGATATCGACGGTTATGTCATCGCTCCCCTGCAGGCCGACATGGTCGCCAACATGATCAAGGGCCAGACCAAGCCCATCGTGGCCGTTGATACCAACATCACCGCTCCCGAGGTTCTGTCCTTCGTCGGCACCAGCAACGAGGACGCCGGCAAGCTGGGCGGCGAGGCTGCTGCCAAGCTGGCCAAGGAGCGCGGCTGGACCGAGATCAAGTGCATTGAGATCGCCGGCGTTCAGGGCGACTCCACCAACGAGGCCCGTATGAAGGGCTACGCTGCCGGCATCGAGGCCGCTGGCGGCACCTTCCTGTATGACGAGATCCAGTATGCCAACGCCGTGGCTGACCAGGCCGTCACCTGCATGGAGGCTATCATGCAGAACCATCCCGAGGGCATCGCCGTGATCTGCGCCAACAACGACGATATGGCTATGGCCGCTGCCCGTGCCGCTGCCGGCAACGAGGCTTATAAGAACACCGTGTTCCTGGGCTTCGACGGCATCCAGTCCGCCTGCAAGTCCATCCTGGCCGGTGAGGAGACCATGTCTGTCTGCCAGGCTGGCTATGACATGGGCTACCAGTCTGTCGACGCTGTGGTTCGCGCTCTGCAGGGCGAGAAGCTGGATAGCTTCATTGAGGCTAAGGCTTCCATCGTCGATCCCAGCAGCGCCCAGGCTCGTCTGGAGCTGCTGCAGGGCTACCTGGCCTAATATACCAAGGGCACATAGCAGTAAACTGATCTGAAATGAAGGTGGGCCCCGTCCCGGTGGAACTGGGGCGTGGCCGCCTTTTCATGAGCCGCTTCCAATCTTCGGAAGCAATGTGACCATAACGGGCGCGGCCCGTTTTTTCCAGCATCCGCCCGCGTAACAGTGGGTGTTTACTGCGCTTATGGCGCGTCCCCATACCGGGAGAAATTGAGGTGATATTCAGGTGGGCGAATACGTAGTTGAGCTAAAAAACATTACGAAGCGATTTCCGGGCGTAGTTGCATTGAGCAATATGCAGCTTGCCGTTAAGCCGGGTGAGATCCACGGCCTGATCGGTGAGAACGGTGCGGGTAAATCCACGCTGATCAAGGTCCTCACCGGCGTTCATATGGCCGACGAGGGCGAGATCTACGTCAACGGCGAAAAGAAGGTGTTCAAGAATCCCAATGAGTCCGCGGCCGCAGGCATTGCCTGCGTGTATCAGGAGCTGAATATTGAAAAGCTGCTGAGCGTGACCGACAACATCTTCATTAATAAGTGGCTGAAAAAGGGCGCTCTGCTGGACTATGACACCATGCATAAGAAGGCTGAGGAGGTCATGAAGTCCCTGGGCCAGGATGTGGACCCGCGCAAGGCGGCAGGCACCCTGGGCATGGGCGTCCAGCAGATGATCGAGATCGCCAAGGCCGTTCTGATCGACGCAAAGATGATCATCATGGACGAGCCGACCTCCTCTCTGGGCGAAAAAGAGGTCGAGCAGCTGATGAAGACCTGCCGGGAGCTGAAGTCCCGGGGCATCGGTATCCTATTCGTCTCCCACAAGCTGGAGGAGCTGTTTGAACTGTGCGACCGGGTGACGGTCGTCCGCGACGGCCAGTACATCGAGACCCGCGACATCAAGGACTGGACCAACGACTCTCTCATCACTGCCATGGTGGGCCGTACTCTGGAGAACCAGTTCCCCAAGGAGTTCGGTGTCAAGGGCGACTGTATGCTGAAAGTGGAGGATCTGACCATCGGCGGCGTGCTCAACGGGGTCAGCTTTGAGGCATACGGCGGACAGATCCTGGGCATGAGCGGCCTGGTGGGCGCCGGACGGACCGAGACGGTCCGCGCAATTTTCGGCGCTGACCCCATTGACGGCGGCAAGATCTATGTCAAGGGCAAAGAGGTCAAGATCAAAAGCCCCAAGCAGGCGATCAAGGAGGGCATAGCCCTCTTGACCGAGGACCGCAAGGGTTCCGGCCTGGTGCTGGGCGAGAGCATCCGCACCAACCTCATCATGTCCAGCTTCAAGAAGCACAGCGACGGTCCTTTCCTCAACGAGAAGCGCATTGAGGAGAGCGGTCAGGGCCATATCCAGTCCCTGCGCATCAAGACGCCTTCCATTAACGAGATCGTCGGACAGCTTTCCGGCGGTAACCAGCAGAAGGTCGTTATCGGCAAGTGGATCAACTCCGACGCCGATATTTACATCTTCGACGAGCCTACCCGTGGTATCGACGTGGGCGCCAAGGTCGAGGTCTACAATGTTATGAACAGCCTGGTCAAGGCTGGAAAATGCGTTATCATGATCTCCTCTGAAATGCCGGAGATCCTGGGCATGAGCGACCGGGTGGTCGTCATGCGCGGCGGCAAGGTCATGGCCACCGTGGATCGGGACAGCAAGCATTTCAATCAGGAAGACATTATGAAAGCGGCATGGGGAGGAACTTTAGATGACTAAGAAAAAGAGCGGCTCCGGCTTTCAGCTGGGCACAATTCTGGCACTGGTGATCATGTGCGTATTTCTGGCAATCTCCAACTCCAACTTCTACAGCCCCAGCAACATCATGGGCATCTTCAAGCAGACTGCCTTCAACGCCTTCCTGGCGGTCGGCATGCTGCTGTGCCTGATCACTGCCGGTATCGACCTGTCCGTGGGTGCCAACGCTGTGTTCTGCGCCTGCCTGATGGGTGCTTTGAAGGAAGCTGGCGTTTCCAGCGGTATCGTGCTGATCCTCATCGCGATCGTGGCCGGCGGCGTGGTTGGTTTCATCAACGGCACCCTGCTGACCCGTCTGCACCTGCCTCATCCCTTCGTCTCTACCCTGGGCATGAAGAACGTGCTGTGGGGCATGGCACTGCTGGTCACCAGCAGCAAGATGATCAATAACTTCCCCAAGTCTGTGGAGTTTCTGGGCAACCAGACCATCGGCTCCTTCGGCGGCGGTTTCCCCGTGGGCTTCGTTGTGGTCATCGTGCTCTATGTCGTCATGCACATCTTCCTGAGCAAGACTGCTCTGGGCCGTTCCATTTACTGCGCCGGCGGCAACATGGAGGCCACCCGGCTGTCCGGTATCAATACCGCCAACGTGCTGACCTTCTGCTATACCATGTCCGGTATCATGGCGGCTCTGGCCGGTATTTACTCTGTCGGCCGCAGCGGTATCTGCAATGGCGCCAACGTCACCCAGCCCTATGATACGGACGCTATCGCGGCCTGCATCATCGGCGGCGCCTCCTTCACCGGCGGCAAGGGCACCATGTTCGGCACCATGCTGGGCTGCCTGATCATCGCGGTCCTGCGCAACGGCTTCACCATGCTGTCCATCGACTCCGCTGTCCAGAATATCGTTCTGGGCCTGGTCATCATCCTGGCCGTTCTGATGGACGTCATCCGTGCTCAGATGGAGGCCAAGCGCCGCCGTCTGGCCGCTGCCAAGTAATTTGTAAATTTCCGCATTTTTCATGCCCGGCCTGTTGACAGGCCGGGCATGTCTATGGCATTATAATCACGAATTTGCGCGGAGACACGCGCTGAATATGGAGGAAAGATTATGAAGAAACTGCGCATTGGCGTGGTGGGCCTTGGCCGTCTGGGTAAAGTCCACGCGCAGAACATCGCCTATAAGATCCCTAACGCGGAGCTGACTGCCGCCTGCTCCATCATGCCTGCCGAGCTGGAGTATGCCAAGCAGGAGCTGGGCGTTACTGACGTTTATACCGATTACCGGGAGATGCTGGCCAAGGCCGACATCGACGCCGTGGTCATTGTGACCACCTCCTCCGAGCATTGCTGGCAGATCGAGGCCGCTCTGGACGCCGGCAAGCATGTGTTCTCCGAGAAGCCCCTGGGCGTGGATGTCGCCCAGTGCAAGCAGGCTGAGGCCGCTGTGGAGCGTCATCCCGACCTGACTTTCATGCTGGGCTTCATGCGCCGCTACGACAAGTCTTACGCCTATGCCAAGCAGAAGATCGAGGAGGGCGCTATTGGCACGCCTTATCTGGTGAAGGCCACCGGCATCGACCCCGAGGCTTTCGTGGACGGCGCCATCCGCTTTGCCAAGACCTCCGGCGGCATCTTCCTGGACATGGCCATCCACGACATCGATCTGATGCGCTGGTTCCTGGGCTGCGAGGCTACCGAGGTCTATGCCATGGGCACCACCTTCAAGCATCCTGAGTTCAAGGAGGCAGGTGACGACGAGACCGGCGTGGCTGTGTACAAGTTTGCCAACGGCGCCATGGGCATGGTCCATGTGGGCCGTACCGCTCCCTATGGCTATCATGTGGAGACCGAGATCGTGGGCACCGAGGGCACCATCCGCATCTCCGCCGTGCCTGAGAAGAACCAGGCCATGGTCTACAATGTCAACGGCGCCTGCACCGAATGCGTGGGTTCCTTCCCCGAGCGGTTCGCCGAGTCCTATCTGACGGAGATGGAGGAATTTGTCAACTGCGCGCTGGAGGGCAAGCAGCCCGGCACCACCGTGTACGACGGCACCAAGTCCACCATCATCGGCTACGCCACCACCGAGGCGTGGAAGACCGGCAAGATCGTGAAGATTTGACAGTATCCCATGACAAAGCCGCCGCTCACGACGTTGGAGCGGCGGCTTTATTTACAAATTCAGCTTGCTTTCACAGGAAATGGGTTGTACCATAGGGACAAGCCCTTATGGAGGAGTTGACAACATGAATGTTCTTTCATCGGTCACTCTGCTGCTGACCTTGTTTCTGCTGCCGGTCACTTCTGTGACGGAAGTCACGGAAGACGAACTCAGGGAGACGTTTCAGTTGTGCCAGCAGGCCCAGTACCAGCTCGAAGATTGGCGTTTGCTGTTGGTGAACCGTTGGAATTCCGTGCCGGAAGCGTATGAAATAACGCTGAAGAAGCTCCCGAACGGATTGCAGGTGGACGAACGGGTCTATGACGATCTGACTGCCATGCTGGCAGACTGCGGCAAGGCCGGTTTGCATCCCATCGTCTGCTCGGCCTACCGGGATACGGCCACACAGACGCGGCTGCACCAGAATAAAATTTTTCGGTTGCGGGCGGCGGGTTATACGCAGGAGGCGGCGGAGCAGGAAGCCCTCCGCTGGGTGGCGGCACCGGGTACCAGTGAGCACCACACCGGCATGGCGGTGGATATTGTATCTGCCTCCTATCAGAAGCTGACTAAACAGCAGGAAAAGACCGCCGAGCAGAAGTGGCTCATGGAGCATTGCTGGGAGTACGGCTTTATCCTGCGGTATCCCACAAATAAGAGTGAGATCACCGGTATTGGCTACGAACCCTGGCACTACCGCTATGTGGGGCGGGAAGCGGCCCTGGCTATGCGGGACAGCGGCCTGTGCCTGGAGGAATATCT
>Ga0129317_1001283_pt1 | contig 19390 bp, 17 predicted proteins | sample Cm1ome_FD_94430 | JGI IMG/M metagenome (GOLD analysis project Ga0129317, IMG submission 94430) | Eastern black-and-white colobus group fecal microbial communities from Wisconsin, USA - Cm1105 metagenome | ecosystem: Host-associated > Mammals > Digestive system > Large intestine > Fecal | place... | reverse complement strand
TTGCACAGGCTCCGCACCTGCTTCGCAGGGTGGCCGCTGGTATGGGCCGAGGTGGCCGTTTTAATCGGACCAGGTGGCCGCTGAGATCGGGCACCCGTGGCCGCTGGAGAGGGCCTTATGCATCATGAATCAAGCGGAGTTTAACCAGCAGAATATTTTTGGACTGGGTATGGAAAACACGGCATTTGCGCCGTACTTTGTCGGAAAGTCATTTTTGAACCTGTTGACCAAGCCGGAGGATGGGCTGATGCTGTCCAATGTCACCTTTGAACCGGGCTGCCGAAACAACTGGCACATTCACCACGCCAAATCCGGTGGCGGGCAGCTCTTGATCTGCACTGCGGGCGAAGGCTGGTATCAGGAGGAGGGAAAGGCTCCGGTCAGTTTGACTCCCGGCACGGTGATCGTCATTCCCGCAGAAGTCAAGCATTGGCATGGAGCCAAGAAGGATTCCTGGTTCAGCCACATTGCCATGGAGATCCCCGGCGAGGACAACAGCAACGAATGGCTGGAGCCGGTGGATGACGAGCAGTACGGCAGACTTCCCTAAAGAAATGCCATAGCGGGAAAGACAGGTGAAACCATGGAGGACATCATCATAATTCGGGCAATTGATACGGACGGCACGGTCTATCAGCGCATCAAGGATGCACTGACAGACATTTCAATGGAAGAAGTTGATCTTTCTCTGCAGAAGAAAAATATTGTGCTTGATTTCCCGGGCCTCGTCATCCAGATCAAGGCTGGTGTCGTGCTTCAAGACGGTATTCCCGTTCAACTCAATTATAGTGAGTTCTCCGTACTCTGCCACCTGGCCCGGCATCCAGGACGCATCCTATCAAAAGGCCAGCTATATACCGTTACCTATGGCAGGACGATTATAACAGCAATACGGTTCAAAGTACCATCTGCCGTTTGAGAAATAAGATTGAGCCAGACCCCAAGCATCCGATTTATATCAAGACGGCCATTGGCATGGGGTACAAGTTTAATGCACTGTCAAAAAATTAAGACTGCAGGGAATGTTTCATTGAAAAGTTTGGGGGCAAAACCGTGTGAGCATCAATACTGACACTCACATGGTTTCGCCCCCTTGGACTGTTCTGCTCGTCGCTTCTGCTGGCGCAGAACCTCCTCACAGAACCCCTCCGTATCGGTTGTTCGCCATGACTTTAACCGTTACCGTTTTAAGGCACATCACCGCATATTGCTGTTCAGGCTGACAGCCGCTTTTAACTTTCACCCGATTCCCTATGGTATTTTTGAAATCCCATGATTTCCGCCGTTTTTACCGTCCGACCCGATGCCTCTAATTAGCTGTGATTTGTTAAAGTTCGAAATACGGAGGATGGTGACACCTTTTTCACCCCATTGTCCGGCCACCGAAAAAGCCATGTGCTCCATATCATCGTCCCGGAAAAAGACGCCCTTCAGGTTGTTGAGGATGACCTGGATGGCCCGGTTGGAGGTATCCCACACACGGGCATTGGCTGTCCCTCTCGGCGTGGTGATCTCGATCTCCACCATGGCTTTTTCAAAATGGGGCAGCGTTCCTTGCAGGGCCGCATCAGAGATGGCGACGTGGAGCATCGACTTCCAATGTTCTTCCACCGCCTCGGTCAGCCGCTTCATGGGCGGTAGCGGCTCGTAGATCGCCAGAGTGATTACTGCGCCGTTGTTCTCTCCGGCGCTTTGCCGCCGGGCCAACGTTTCTTGTTCCTGCTGGGCCGGGGCCGAAAAGTCTTCGAGGTCGTGAATGACAGCAAGAAGCTGGCTTTGCAGCTGCAGGCTTAGGTCATACATTTTGTGGAGCTGCTTTCCGCTTGGATCCGCCCTATCGGGGAGGCAGTCGTCAATCGCTTTCAGGGTCTTCTTCAGATCGATATGCATAGACGGTCATCCCCTCCAGTTTGTTGAGTTCCAGGTACATCTTCGCAATGGGATCGTCCTCCGGGTAAATACAGATATCCACCGTGATTTGCGGTCGGTAAAAAGTTTCTCTCTCCACCGGCATTAAGTGATCCTTGACCGCCGAAAAGAAGCGGACATACTTCAAAAGGTCGGTGGCTGGGTTGACGAAGATCCTCCGTGGGTGTGCCTCAATGTCCCCGATGCCCTGACCGCCAGACAGCGTACCGTCAAGGTCGTCGCACAGGGCTTGGATATAGTCTTTTTCGTCCAAAATCCTTTGAATGCTGTCTGACAGTCTCTCCGGCGTTGTCAGATAGGCGTGCTCATACTGCGCTTTCAGTTTGATGGGTGAGCGCGACCAGGCGGTGGGCCTATTGCGCTCCAGACAATTCTCCCGCAGGAGCTGTCTGCGGTGGTGCATGGTTTGGCGGATGATATTCCGGGCGATCTGTTCCCTCAAATCCCCTCTGCACACCAGCAGCATCCCCGTGGCTTTGGTGGCGTAGCTGCCGTACCGTGTGTAGAACAGCGACCCCTCCGCTTTGATCTGCCACTCCATCACTCCGTCACCGATGTCGTAGACCGCCAGACGGTGAGAGCCGGCCAGCAACATCCCGGTGAAACGGGTGGTGGAGAGGATGCCGGGCGCAATGTCTCTCCAGCGGGCCGAGGGGATAAAGTACGGAGTTTCGCTGTCCTGTAATGCTCCGACACATGGAATATCGTGACGCTCCATCAGCGCCGCCATGCGGGATACCACCATCGTTCGCGCCTGATTTGCTGCCCCGCCCCCAGTGGAAGTCAGCGCCTTTTCCTCTGGGAACAGCGCCCTGCCTTTGGCCGTGATCGTCACGCTGTTATCCTTGTCCTTGTGCTTAACGAGATACTTGTTCTTCGTTAATGGGCGAAACACATAAGACAAGTCTGTACGGCTCTTATTGCCATCCGTGTCCAGATACCGCAGGCAGTCCTCGTAGGACATAAGGTTGAACCGGGCCAGATGCCGAATCAGCTTTAATTGACTTTCCTGTAACTTCATTTGCTTTCTCCTCGTAAAAAGTCCGGGCGGCGCTTCAAACAGCTCTGTGTCAAAGCCGCTTGAAGCACCGCCCGGTGTGTTTGTGACTGCTTCCACGGAAGACAATCACCCCCTTGTTTTCCTGCCGTGCCGGGTTAGAACTGGTAGGTATCGGCGCTGAGCAGGGCGATCAACGGCTCGGTGTAGATACGGGCATACCGCTGCCTGGTGCCGATGTTGGCCCCGATAGAGGCAAAGGGCTCCCGTCCCTCAGCGATCAGCCACGAGAGCTGGCGCTTGGAGACGCCCAGCAGTTTCCCCGCCACTTCCAACGGTACATGGTTGGGATATTTCTGCCGCAACTGATCCGCTGTTTTTTTGTCCATCCGCACTTCCTCCTTTCCCCATACGCCACGCTTCAAAGGCCGCACAGTTCTCCGGCTTCTCATAAAACCGGAGGACAGCCTCTAAAAATGTGGCGCACAGTAATTTTAACTCCATCCCAGGAATGGCTTTAGGTATAATTTTTATTGTTGACTTATCTTCAATCACTCCACTTTGATGTTTGTTTTGTTGACGATATAGGTAAAAATAAAAGCCATTCCAGTATCCGAGATGATAGCATCATTATAGAGGCCATTGCCTTGCAAGTCAATATAAAAACAAAATTTCTCCATTTCGTAAAAAAGATGTTGCTTTTGTTGACTCGATATGCTTTAATAAGATTAGGAACAACAAAAGGAGGGCTTCTCTATGACCGGAAAAGAGCGGAAAGAGCGCCAAAAAGAGTTCGATAGCATCCCGGAAGTCGATTTAAAATATGTGGATTTTGGAGCCCGTATCCGCCAGTTGCGTCTGGAGATGGGAATGTCCCAGGTTGAGTTTGCGGAAAAGCTCGGTCTGTCCAAACAAATCCTCAGCCTTTACGAAGCGGGAAAGCGCTCTCCGAAAATCGCGCAGGTCAAAAAGTTTGCGGAAATCCTGAAAGTATCGGTAGACTATTTGCTGGGGGACTCTTTGGAGGAGGCGGCCTTCTATTCCATTTGCGCTACGCAGGATAAACCCTTCTATAAAATTTTTATTGAAGTGACTGCTGACCAGATGGGATTAGATATTCCGGGTATTGTCCGGATGACTGGGCTGACTGACCGACAGGTGCGGACGATCATCACCCGACGAATGAAGGAAGCCCCACTGCCGATTGCCTTACAACTTTCCGATACTTTGGATGTGCCGCTGGAGGTCTGGGCAGGTACAGTTCCATATCATCCTCACCCTCTTCCTGCGGAGGCGGTTGAAGTAGCCAAGGCTTATGAGCGTGCCGATATGAAGGATAAAAATACGGCGCGGTTGGCGCTGGGGCTTGAACTCATCAAGGAGGTGGCAAAGCCGTGAACGCCGTTGTCTATGCCCGCTACTCCAGCCACCGGCAGGGGGAGCAGTCCATTGAGGGTCAGCTTGCGGAAGCCCAGAAGTATGCCGAAGCTCACGGCCTGACCATCATCCACGAATACTGCGACCGGGCGCAGACGGGCAAGAACGACAACCGGGAGCAGTTTCAACTGATGCTGGCCGACGCCTCCAAGCACGCCTTTGACGCGCTGATCGTCTGGAAGACTGACCGCATTGGGCGCAACAAGGAAGAGATCGCCCTTAACAAGTACCACCTCAAGAAGAACGGCATCAAGATCCACTATATAGCCGAGATGATCCCCGATACGCCGGAGGGCATCATTTTGGAGGCGGTCATCGAGGGCATGGCGGCCTACTACTCCGAACAGTTATCCCAGAACATCCGCCGGGGACAGCGGGCCGGCGCGTCCAAGGCGCAGAGTACCGGCGGCAACCGACCTCTGGGGTATAAGACAGGGCCGGACAAGAAATTCATCATCGACCCGGAGACCGCGCCCACGGTGCGGCTGGTCTACGACCTCTACGCACAAGGCAAGACCATGACGCAGATCATCCGTATCCTGAACGGCAAGGGGCTGCGTACCCTGCGGGGGCGACCTTTCACCAACAACAGCCTGCGGACGATGTTGAAAAATGAGAAGTACATCGGTGTCTACACCTACAAGGACGAAATTCGGATTGAGAATGCTATCCCGCCTATCGTGGAGCCGGAAACTTTCTACAAGGTACAGGAGATGTTGAAGTACAACCAGAAGGCGGCGGCACACAAGAACGCCAAAGCCGACTACCTGCTGACGGAGAAGTTATTTTGCGGCAAATGCGGTTCAATGATGGTAGGCGTCAGCGGGACGAGTAAGACCGGCGCCCGGCATCACTATTACTACTGCAGGTCGCAGCGGAAGAAGGGGTGTGATAAAAAACCAGTGCGCCGGGTGTGGATCGAGGGGCTTGTGCTGGAGTATGTGATCGCTCTGGTGCAGAACGAGGACTTGTTAGACTTCATCGCGGAAAACACCTATCAGTACTATCTGGCCCAGAACACCGACACATCCTATACGGAGTCTCTGCAAAAGGCGCTGGAGGAGACCGAGAAGGCCACCGCCAACCTGATCCGGGCGATGGAGGCGGGTATTTTCAACGAGGCCACCAAGAACCGTATGAATGAACTGGACGAGCAGAAGGAGGAACTCAAGGCCGCGTTGTCCGGCCCGGCTGCGGGAGGACTTGGGGCTGAAGAAGGAGCATATTCTCTACTTCCTGCACCGGTTCGCGGAGATGGACTACACGGACGAGGCGTGCCAGAAACGGCTGATCAAAACCTTTGTCAATTCGGTTTTCGTATACGACGACAAGGTTGTGCTGACCTTCAATTACTCCGGCGACGACCGCACCATCACCCTCCGGGAGATTGACGCCGGATTACAGCAGGGCGTTCGTCTGCCCCGCGCCTTGTGCCACCAAAAAGGAAGACATCTGCATTTGCAGATGTCTTCCTTTTTGGGTTTCGCTCCCGCAGGTCGCTCTACCCTTTGGTGATTAAAATGCTCGGGGTCGGCAAAGCCGCCCCTGCGCAATTTGCCCAAAGGGCAAATTTACGCGCCACTCGGCGCGTCGGCCAGAAGGCCGGTTGGGTGCTGTTCCGGCAAGTCTTCCAAAAACTTATGGAGATTCGGATTGTCGCGCCTTTCCAGATAGGAAGCCTTGAAACACATGCGTTTCAAGGCTTCCTATTTTTGCATGCGGTCAGCTGATATAATTCTGAATTGCACTATAGGGTATGGGTGTTGTCCGGCGCCCCGCAGCATCTGGCCGGCAGGTTTATAGTCCATCACAAGTATCACATTTCTATCATACCGTAACATAAAAGAGACGGCACAGGGGCGACCCTGCACAAGGTCAACAACCTGATACGACTCAGGGCATTTGCAAAGCAGCGGGGAATCAATTCGATTCCCCGCTGCCTTCTTATCATGCTGCATTTTCCCTTAAAATTGTCACTCCGCAACAGCGCGGTAGAGGAATGTGACCACCTGGGCGCGGGTGCAGGTGGCAGCGGGACTGAAAAGGCCATTGCCGGTGCCGGAGGTGATCCCTTCGGACGCCGCCCAGGCCACCGCCTGAGCATAGTAGGCGTCGCCTGGTACGTCGGCAAAGTGAGCTTCGCCAGCGGTGGGAGAACCACTGGCCCTCCAGAGAAGCGTCGCCACCTGGGCGCGGGTGCAGACCGCATCCGGGCTGAACGCCGCCCCGCCGGTGCCGGAGGTGATCCCCTGCTCCACCGCCCAGAGGACGGCGCTGTAATCGTAGTCGCCGGCACTCACGTCGGAAAACGGATTTTCCGTGGAAACGGGAGCCGGGGAGCCGTTGGCACGCCACAGAAAGGTGACGATCTGCCCGCGGGTGCAGCTCAAATCGGGATCAAAGGTTGCGGCGGAACTGCCGAGGGTGATCTTCCGCTCCACCGCCCATTGAACGGCGTCGTAGTAATATGCGCCGCTGTCCACATCGGTGAACGATGCCGCCGCGTTATGGGTGATCACGTATTTGGAAAGGTGGGTGGTGGAGAAGGTGACGGCGCCGGCGGCATAGCTGGTCTCACAGGCGGTCAGGTTTCCGCCGTCATCCAGATAGCAGACCATCAGGCCCTTTGCCGTTTGCCCCTCCGCCAGCGTGTAGGGCACGGAAATAGACACGGAGCCGTCGTCCAGATCGTGGATCGCGGCGCCGCCGCTGGTGAGTGAAATATCAAATACGGGGCTGCCGTCCGCCGCTTCCCGCTGGGCCTGCGTCAGGCCGGAAACCGCCACGGGCGTCACGGAGAGCGTCACATTGGTTCCCGCCTGATCGGCCACGGCGGCCAGGGCGGCGCTGTCCATGGTGACGCCGGCCACGCCGGAGGTGATTTTCAGCCTTGCGGCGTCATGGGCCGCGAGGGATTTCAAGGCGGCGACAGGGAGGGTAACGGATACGCTTTCCGCTTTTGCCGGGGTCTTGACCACAAGCTCCACCACGGGGTCCGTGCCGCTGTTCCGGGCCGCGGACAGGGCGCTGTTGACCATGCGGTTGGCCGTGGCGCTGCTCACGGCGGCGCTGGCAGCCGTGCCGGAGACGGCGGGGGTCACGGAAGCGGTGGTCGTGGTCACGCCGCCGCTGGTGGAAGTGGCGGGCGCCGCGTCCGCGCCGTGATCGCCGTCATCATCGCCGCCGATATTGGAGCTCTGACGGAACAGCGTGACCTGGACCGATGCGGTCAACGCCTGCGGGTTTGTCACGTTTTCCGCGTTTCCAAGCGCGCCGGTAAACGTATAGGTCCCCGCAGCACTGGGGTCGTAAGTTCCACAGCTCCATGTGACGGGCACCTTGACCGTGCCGCCGTTGTCCAGGGTGACCGAAACGGTGGCGGGCAGGCCCAGCTTTTCCAGTGTGGTGCCGGTCTGGGCGCTGACGGCCGCCTGAGCGGCGACGCCGGTGATGGCATGGCTCTCCGTTTCGGGAGCGCCGCCCACATGGGGCACGTCGATGCTGAACTGGTTGCGGGTGCGGAACAGCTTGCCCTCCTCGGCGGAATACCAGTTGACGTCCACCCGGTCACTGTTCTCATGGAAGGTGAGGAGCATCATCATGCCCAGACCGTAGGTCAGGTCGATGCCCTGGGCGTCGCAGAGCAGGGAGGTGACCTCCTTGCCGCCGCCGTTTTTATCCGTGCGGGCGATCACGTCCGGGAAGCCGATGTGGCCGCCCATGGCCAGGACCACGTTTTCATACTGCCCGCCGAGCTGCGCCCAGATCTCGGAGCCATCCATGCCGTCATTTGTGTAGGCGCTGGTATAGTCCAGATCCTCGTCGTTGAGGTGGGTGCCGTCCCAGTACATAAAGGCGTGGGTGGTGACGATCACGTTCTTTTCCGGGTTGGCTTCAATGAGCCCCTTCGCCCAGTCCAGCGCGCCCTGCGTGGGCGCCCAGCCCAGGGAGAGAATCAGATAGTCCCGTCCGCCCGCGGAGACCTCCCAATAGTTGCAGTCCAGCTTGTCCTGATTCAGAATCTCTTTCTCATAGGAGCCGCCGAAATAAGCGCGGTCAGAGAAGCGGCTGTACGGGAAGGTTGTGTTGAAGCCGTCGGAGGGGTCATGGTTGCCGCGCATGGGCATCCAGGCGATATCGCTCTCATCCAGCAGATACATGGCGTTGGCGCAGTTGTTCCACTGGGTCGTGTTGCCGGAGTTTACCATGTCGCCCATGTGTATGACGGCCTGAATGTTGTAAGTCTGCTCATTGTCCACGATCCACCGGGTCAGCTTTTGATAGATAGCGGGATAGGTTTGCGACAGGAACTGCGTGTCGGGCAGCGCCACCATGGAATAGTCGCCCTCGGCAAAGCCCGGGTCGATCCAGTCCACAAAAGCGGCCGCGTCGTTGTCGTTGGCAGATACGTCCTCATAGAGGTCGGCATTCCCGTCTGCAAAGCTCCAGCCGGCCAGCAGGCCGCCGCCCTCGTGGGGCACATTGGCTCCGTCGATTTTCAGCGCCGCCGCGTCGGCCTGAATCTCCACTTCCGTACGCACATCGGACCAAACGCTGACGTTGGAGATCTCGCCCTTGAAATACTGGGCGTTGTAGCCGCTGTCCGTCACCTGTCCGCCGCTGCCCCGGTAGTCGCCGCCGATTTTCAGCGCCTGGGCGGGGATCACCGGATTGAACCGGCAGTCCTTCACCGTGGAGACCAGAACGCCGTCCACGTAGCACCGCACGGTGTCCGCCTCCGGGTCGAAGGTGACGGCCAGATGCACCCACTCGCCCTGCCGCAGGTCCACGCCGGAGAACACCACGCTCTGCACGTCGCCGCCGGGCTGGTTTCGGCGTTCCTGCTGCCAATACAGGCGGGGCGCGCCGTCGTTGTAGACCTCCAGGCTTACGTAGCCCAGGTCGTAGTCATAATACCCGGCGTCCATATAGTTGCCGATGATGACGCCGCCCCGGCCCTCCAGATTCTTGGGCAGCTTGACGGTGGCCTCGAAGCTCAGGGGCACGGCGGAAAGCCGGTTTTCCATAGCCAGCTGGTCGGCGGGGCCGTCAAAGGACACGCCGGTCATTTCATAGCCCGCGGGCTTGTAGTCATACTTCCAGCCGGCGTAGATGACGGTATCCTTCCACACGGCGCCGGAGGAAAAGTTCCACGGCTTCGTACAGCCGGAGTCCTGATACCAGCCGGTGAAGGTGAAGCCGCTCTTTTTGGGGGCGGCGCTGGGTTGGGTGACGGTTCCGCCGTCCTGAACCGTGACGGAGCTCACATCGCCCTCGCCGCCGTTCAGCTCGAAGGAGACCGTGTGGGTCTGCCCGTTTTCCAGCGGGGTCACGGTGATGGAGGCAATGTCATAGTCCTGTTTCGCGGGGCCCCAGGAGCAGAAGCCGATGTAGCCGGGATCGGTCAGCCAGCCGTCCCAGACGGTGCCGTCCGCGCCGTCCGCCAGGACGGTATATTCGGCCTCCCCGTCGGCCTTGACCTCCATCTTGACCGTTTTGCCCGCGAAGGAGTATTTGAAGTCGTACCAGGTGTCGGGTTCCAAAGCGTACTCGGCGCCGGTCCAGGGGTCCTGCCAGGTTTTTTCGCTGGTCTGGGCCAGCAGGGAGCCGTCACTTCGGAGCACCAGCCAGTTGGCCGCCTCCCGGTCGATGGAGCCGCGAAAGGCGACGCCGAAGGCCGGGGACGCGGTGTTGACCCTGGCCCGCACCTCATAGGCGGCGTTGCTCAGGTAGGGGACGTTCTCGCCGGTGAGGAACACAGCCTGGTTCTGCGCCATGCCCGTCAGGTGCAGCGCGCCGTCCGATACCGAGGCGTTGGCGTAGGTCCCGCCGTTCATGCCGCGCCAAACGGTGTCTGTGGAATCATCCGAAAAGTCGATGGTGAACGCTTCTGCGGTCTCCTGGTCCGGCTCGTCAAAGGACGCTTTGTAGCCCACGGCCTTCACGTCCACGCCGCCCGCCAAGTCCTCGAACACCGTGTCGGGCCTCAGGTCCGCGACCTCGTCCAGAATCCAGGCGTGGGCCAGGCCGTCCTCCGTTCCCTCGACGTGTTTCCCGGCGTATTCCGCGATCTCCTCCGCCGTGCGCGCGTCGCTCCACATACGCACCTCTGCGATCTCGCCGTCGAGGTAGTAGTTATTGCGCGTGTCCGTGCCGAAGCGCAGGGGATAGGTCAATTGTGCGGCCGCGTGCAGCTTGCCGGATTTTTCCGCAACAAATTCGCCGTTGAGATACAGCGCAACTTTCTGGTCAGTCAAATCCCGCACGACGGAAAGAAGCACCCAATCGCCGGTGCAGACCGCCACATCACTGAAAATCAGGCTGGTCTGTTCTTTGGAAACACGCTCCCAATAGCGCAGCTCGTTGTTGACCGTCAGCTCCAGGCCCCAACTGTTTTCCAAACCGTCTTTATAGTCGTTAAAAATAATCTGGCGGCGATCCTCGCCCGCATCCAGATTAATCCAAAGCTCCGCCGTGCCGGGAATCGTGACGGCCTCGTCCATTTCCGCGTACTCGCTTTTACCGGCGTCAAACCGCAGGCCGCTCGTTGGCGGCAGGACCTGGGACGCGGACGACCAAAACTCCGGCTGCCGCGCGGCCTGCTGGAGCTGCGCCTCCGGGTCAAACAGTTCCTCTAATGGAAGCTGTTCCTCCGGTTTGGGGTGTTTCTCGGGTTCTGGCTGTTTTTCCGGTTCCGACTGCTCTTCAGGAAAACCGGCGTCCTCACCCTGGGGCTCCGCCGGGATGCCGGCGTTCTCCTGGGGCAGCAATTCCGTTTGGGCGGGGGGCTCGCCGTCCCCCGTGCTCTCTGTGGACCCGGCCGCAAACGCCCCCACCGTGAGGAACAGGGCCATGCTCAGGACCAGCAGGACGGCGATCCCTTTTCGCCGCCAGTTGGATCGAATCATAACGCAACTCCTTTTTTCACGCCTGTTACGGCGGCTGGATGATTTAATAAAATTTCTTTTTGACGCGCACGAAGATCCGCTCGATGCAGTAGGCCACCAGGAACACCAGCAGGATGGCCGTGCCGGCGGTGCCGTAGTCATAGCCCTGCAAGCTGTTGGAGATGACGAAGCCCACGCCGCCGGCACCCACCATGCCCAAAATGGCGCACTCTGAGAAGTTGGTCTCCAGCCGCATCCCCGCCCAGGCCACGATCTGGGACAGGGCGGCGGGCAGGACGGCGTTGAAGAAGATGCTCAGGCGGCTGGCGCCGGTGACCTCCAGGGCCTCCAGGGTCTCGCCCGGGATGCTCTCGAAGCTCTGGGCGAAGGACTTGGTGAAAAAGGCCGTGGTGTGGACGCACAGGCCCGCCACGCCGGCCTCCGGCCCCATGCCCAGGCACACCAGCATCAGCAGCACCCACACCGGGGTGGGCACCGCCCGCAGGAAGGTAAAAAACGACTGGGTCAGGAAGGAGAGGGCGGGGACGTGAAACACGTTCCGCGCCGCCAGCATCCCGAAGAAAACGCCCAGCACCAGGCTGTACAGCAGGGACAGCACCGCGATGGAGACGGTCTCCACCAGGGCGGAGGCGATGAGGTCCAGATTGGAGAAGTCCAGATGGGCCAGGTCCCAGAACACCCTGCCCACGTCCGGCGCCCGGGAGGCGAGCTTCAGCCAGTCGATGTCCAGGTAGAGCAGACCCAGCACCGCCAGCGCCGCCGCACCGATGAGGAAGGCGGGGATGAAGCGGTTGCGCCGGCGGCATTTGACGGGGATTTTCGCCGGACTTTTTTGTTTGGCGCGGGCCGCCCGGTCCGGGGCGGCGGTACATTCCGCAGCGTTCATTTCAACAGCTCCCTTCGGAGTTTCGCGGTGATCTGGTCCACCACGATGACCATGGCGGCGATCAGCAGGATGATGCTCAGGGCGACGTCATACTGAAAGCTCTTGATGTAGGAAAAGAGCGTCAGCCCCACGCCTCCGCCGCCCACCATGCCCACGATGGTGGAGGCCCGGATGTTCACCTCCACGCAGTAGAGAAACCAGGAGAGAAAGCCGCTGAGGCAGGAGGGCAGGATGGCCTGGGCCACCCGCTGGGGAAAGCTGGCCCCCACCGCCTGAAGGCTCTCCACGCAGTCCTGGGAGACGTCCTCCATGGTCTCCACAAAGGCCCGGACCATAAAGGCGAAGCTGGTGACGCACAGCGCCACAAAGCCCACGCCGGTGCCGATGCCCAGGGAGGAGAACAAAATGAAGGCCCACACCAGGGCGGGGATGTTGCGCAGGAAGGTGGCGAAGCCCCGCACCGCCTTGGCAAGCCGGGGGAAGGGCGAGACCTTTTCGCTGCCGAACAGGGAGACGAAAAAGGCCAGCACGGCGGCGACGGTGGTGGAGGACATGGCCAGGGCCAGCGTCACCACCACGCTGGACAGCACGCCGGGGATGCGGCTGGCCTTGGGCAGCGCCGGGGGCAGAAAGTCCTCGGTGATGAATGCCCAGAAGGCGCCGCCGTTGGCGATCAGGGTCATGACGTTGAACTGGGTCAGAACGCTGCACACCGCGAACAGCACCGCGGCCGCCAGTAAAAAGCCGGTGTACAGCCGCTTTAAGTCACGCGCAATCAGCGGTATTCTTTTGCTCATCCCCGCTCCCTCCGATCATCAGATTTTCCCGGGAGGTCCCGTAAATCTTCTCAATGGTGGCGTCGTCCAGCCGGTCCGGGGGGCCGTCGAAGATGATCTCCCCCTGGGACAGGCCGATGATGCGGGTGGAGTAATTCAGCGCCACGTCCAGCTGGTGCAGGTTGACGATACAGGCGATGCTGCGCTTTTGGGTCATGTCCCGCAGCAGGTCCATAATGGTCTTGGCGCTGGAGGGGTCCAGGGAGGCGATGGGCTCGTCGCACAGCAGCAGCCTGGGCCGCTGCATGACGGCCCGGGCGATGCCCACCCGCTGCTTCTGCCCGCCGGAGAGGTCGGAGGCCCGGTTGTAGGCAAAGTCCCCCAGCCCCAGCTCCCCCAGCAGCTCCAGCGCCTCCCGCTTGTCCGCCTCGCTGTACAGCCCCAACACGCCATTGACGCCGCTCATATAGCCCAGGCGCCCGTGGAGGACGTTTTGCAGCACGGACAGGCTGTACACCAGATTGTAGTTCTGAAAGATCATGCCCACCCTGCGGCGCAGGCGGCGCAGAGGCGCCCCCCGCTGGGCGGACACGGCCTGGCCGTCCAGCCGGACCGTGCCGCCGCTGATGGGGATCAGGCGGTTGACGGCGCGCAGGAGGGTGGATTTCCCCGACCCGGAGGGGCCGATGACGGAGATGAACTCCCCCTCCGCCATCTCAAAGGACACGTCCTTCAGGGCGTGTACGCCGTTGGGATAGTGCTTGGATACGTGTTCAAATTTTAGGATAGGTTCCATATCGTTCCTCCCGCGGGCCGGTTTGGCCGCTTAAAACTCGTTGATGATCTTGTTCAGCTTGATGATCTCCTCGTAATCGCTCATATCGCACTCAATAAACCGGGCTGTGGGGACCTTGATGACGTCGGTGAAGTACGTCTCGTTCTCGTAGCCCGTCAGGAATTCGGTGAGCTTGTCCCGGGTCTCCTGGTCCACATGCTCGGCCACCACCATGGCCTCGGCGGGAATGGCGCCGGACTCGTGGATGACCTTCACGTCGTCCTCGGCGGCGTTGCCGTTGGCGATTTCAGAGGCCAAAATCTGGTCGGAGATGGGGACCACGTCCACGTCGCCCTTGATGACGGCCTGCAAGCCCGCCTGATGGGAGCCGGAGAAGCTCACCGCCTCGAAAAAGTCGCCGTTGGTGTGGAGCATATCGGAGTTCAGATCGTCGCCGGGAAAGGCCTGGATGATCTCAGCGGTGGGCACCAGGTTGCCGGAGGTGGAGTCCGGGTCCACGAAGGCCATGGTCCGGCCCTTGATGTCCGCGATGGAGTTGATGTCGCTGTTGGCGCTGCTGGTGATGAGCACGGAGTGGTAGATGGCCTTTTCACGGTCGCCGCCCACCGCCTTCATGACAATGGGCTCCAGCGCGGTGCGTCCCACGCCCAGGGCCAGGGCCTGGGAGCCCATGTAGGCCATGTCGGCGCTGCCGGTGCGCAGGGCCTCGATGATGGCGTTGTAGTCGCTGGCCTGGATCTCCTCCACCTCGCAGCCCAGCACCGCGCCCAGGTCCTTCGCCAGGCCGGCGCGGGCGTCGGCGCTCTCCGCGGTGGATTCGTTGGGGGCGTAAGCGATGGTGAACACGCCGTCCTCCCCGCCGGGGGAGGTCTGTCCGCCGTTGGCGGAGGGGGTGCCGTCAGAATTCCCGGCCCCGCAGCCGGCCAGCAGGGACAGGGAGAGCGCGCCGGTCAGGGCCAGCGTCAGGACTTTCTTAAAAGAATGCTTCATGTTGTTCATACTCCTTTTTCAGTTGGTCAATAAATTTCGGTCAGGATGGACTGTATGATAGCGGGAGTGATCTCCACGGGATTGTTGTCGGCGCGGCCCTTGGTCATGCCCAGCCGGGCGAGAAGGGGCAGTTCCTCCCGCTCCACGCCCCAGTCCCGCAGGGACGCGGCCAGGCCCGCCCGCCGGAGCAGGGCGCCGATCCGCTCCCCCAGCTCCTCCGCGCCGGACACGCCCAGCGCGTCCAGCAGCGCCGGCAGGCCGTCCACCGCCGGGGCGTTGAGCCGCAGCACCGGGGCCAGCAGCAGGCTGACCGCGGCCCCGTGGGGGATGTGATGGCGCATGGTCAGGGGATAGGAGATGGAGTGACAGGCGGTGGTCTTGGTGTTGCTGAAGGCGAGTCCCGCCAGCAGGCTGCCCCGGGCCATGGCGTCGTGGGCGGCGTCCTCCCCGTCCGGCAGGCCGTCCACGGCCCCCATGACGACGCGGACGGCCTCCAGCGCCAGGGCGCGGGACGCGCAGTTGGTCCCTCTGGCCCAGTAGCTCTCCGCCGCGTGGGCCGCCGCGTCCAGCGCGGAGGAGACGGCCAGCGGCAGGGGAATTTCTCTGGTCAAATCCGGGTCCACCAGCGCCCCGTAGGCGTAGTTGTCCCGGCGCTCCACCGACCATTTGGAGTCTTGCTCCGGGTCCCAGATGGTGGCCCAGCAGGTGACCTCGCTGCCCGTCCCCGCCGTGGTGGGGACGCCGATCCAGCGGGCCGTGGGAGGGCCGTAGGACTTGTCCCGAATCATCGCCCGGAGCGCGTCCGTGTCCCCGATCTCCCCGCCGTACAGGCAGCACAGGGATTTGCCCACGTCCAGGATGCTGCCGCCGCCCACCGCCACCACCGCGTCGGGGGCAAAGTCCCGGGTCTGGCGGTAGACGTCGAAGAGCTGCGCCACCGTGGGGTTGGAGCTTTGAAAGCAGAGGGGGCGGACCGTCAGCCCGCTCTCCTCGCCCAGAAGCGCGGAAAATACCGGGTTTTGGAACACGGATTCGTCCCACGCCAGCAGCAGCACCCGGTTTCCGGGCAGGGACATTTCCTCCAGCATGGGCCCCAGCTCCCGGAGACAGCCGGGGCCTTGCAGGGTACGGACCGGATTGTAATAGCGATTCACCCCCGCACCTCCTCACCGGCCAGGCGGCGGTTCAGCTCCGCCACCGCCCCGGGCAGCTCCGTGATGGAGTCGATCACCAGGTCCGCCCCCGCGTCCAGGTACCGCTGTGCCGCCTCCTGCTTGCGCCGGGCCAGCAGGTCGGGGGCCATGGCCGCGTACTCCTCACGGGTCAGTCCCAGCAGATTGGAGCCGGTCAAGATCCCGACGCTCCAGACCCCGGCGTTTTTTCCCTCCAGGATGTCCGCCACCGTGTCCCCCACCTTGACCACGGCCCGGGGGGGATACACGTTCAGCCGCCGCATACACTCAAAGAGCATAAAGGGCGTGGGACGGCTGGCCCCGGTCACGTCGGGGGTCACAACGCAGTCCGCCTCATACCCCAGCGCCGCTGCCCGGGGCAGCACCCGGTCCATCATCCGGGCGGTATACCCCGTGGTGGAGCCGATCTTCAGCCCCTGCGCCCGCAGGGTGCCCACCGTCTCCACCGCTCCGGGGATGGGCGCACTGTATTCCGCCACCACCTCAAAGAGCGCCGCCTCGAAGTTTTGGTAGATGCGCTCCACATCCTCCGTCGTCCAGGGGCCGCCGTGGAGGCGCTCCCACTGCTCCGCCCCGCTCTGGGTGGAGAGGAGGGCCTGAATATGAGCCTTCTTTTCCATCCCCATGGGCGCGTTGATCTCGGCGCGGGTAAAGTGAAGCCCTTCCTCCGTGAAAACGCGGGCGAATACCTCGGCGGGCGCGCAGGAGCCGTAGTCCACCGTCGTCCCGGCCCAGTCGAACACGATCATCCGGATCGTATCTGCTTGTTTCATAAAAACACCTACTTGCTTTAAATTGCTGTTATCTGCTTTATTTTGCTGTTTACAGGCAAATTATACAAGCGGGCGGGACAGGCCGCAAGCGCGGTCCCGTCAACAGTATGTAAAATATGCGCAAAACGGCACGGATGAGGAAAATCCTCATCCGTGCCGTTTTGCGTTCCATTATTGGATCGATATGCCCTTTTTCTCGTATTTTTTCTTGATTTCAGTTGGGACTTTGGAATCTGTCACCAGAATATCCACCTGCTCCGGCTTCAGGACCCGCTTTTTGGAGCACAGCCCCAGCTTGCTGGAATCCATGACGGCGACGACCTTTCTGGCCGTCTGCGCCAGCAACTGGATCACGCCGATCTCATTCATGCGAAAGTCTGTGTAGCCGTCCTGATAGTTCACGGCGTTGATGGACAAAAAGGCCACGTCGGGGTAATACTGCCGGAATTCCTGTTCGCAGACGGTGCCGTAGGAGGACCGCTCCAGCGTGTCTACCGCCCCGCCCACGGCGATCAGCCGGATGGCGGGCGCGTACATCAGGATATTGACCGCGGCGTAGTTGTTGGTCACCACGGTGAAGCGCCGGTTCAGCGCCGTCAGTTCCTGGGCCAAAATCGTGTTTGTGGTGCCGGAGTTCAGGGCCACGATGCTGTCATCCCGGACAAACTCCACCGCCTTCCGGGCCGCCTCCCGCTTTCCCTCGCTGTGGATCACCTCGCGGCCCGTAAAATTGGAGAGCGAACTCAGGGAATCCGGCAGGCACGCCCCGCCCCGGACGCACCGGATCAGCCCGCTCTGCTCCATCGCCTTCAAGTCGCGCCGGACCGTGTCCACCGAGACCCGGAGCAGCTCGCTCAGCTCGCCCACCCTTACCGTGGATTGGAGCTGAAGCTGCTGCATGATCAGCTCCGCCCGCTCGTTGTACAGCATCTGCTCCGCCCTCCCGCTCTTTGATTGGATGGTAAGAGCATAGCCTATTCCGCAGAAAAAAGCAAGCTATCCCGCAGAAAACAGCAAACCGATGTGGCTGGAAAATCTTCAAATGACAGGTTATCTCTCAATAAATGCAGCCAGTGGCGATCGCTGAGTAAACCGTTTGATTGCCATATGCGGGAGACGCCGGAAGTTCTCACGGGATTTACCTGCTCTTTGAATCAGATATAGCCCGCCCGTATCGAAGAAGCTCAGCTGTGGGTCGAACGAATCTTGGCAAAAATCAGGCAATAGAGAATCAAAGGCTCTCTTGCCTGACTTTTCTCCCCCGACGCATGTTTTGAACCAATAACCCGATTTGATTGCAGGGGTACATACATCATTGACTGCGGCTTGTTGGTGCGCACCGATTAGCCTGCTTATGCAACGGGGAGCGTGAGACACCTTATTGCTTTCATGTTCTCTGATACTCCTCAAAATGGATGCCTCCCTTTTCGGCGGCGTCCCGCAGCTCCGCCGCGGATCGTGACCACCGCTCGAACTGGGCGGCGGTCATTTTCTTTTTCCTGCAGCGGGCGTAGTAGGCCTTATAGGCCGGGTTATAGGCCAGCCAGACGGGGTCGGTGGGGCATTTCTCGTCGTACTTTTTCCGGGAGCCGACGTCCCGGCAGGTCCTTGCCGTGTCTCCGGCCAGCGGCCCCTCACAGCAGAATGGGTGCCACCCCAGCCGGCGGACCATCTCCAAAGCCTGTGGGATTTCGGACAGCTCCGTGGGACGAGCCGTCAAGGAACTGGAGCAAAGAGGGCTGGTCCGGGTGCGCCACAACTTTGGTGACGGCCGCCAGCGCAATGATTCCTATGAGCTGTTTCCACCGGAGCCTGACACCCCACCCCCGGTGTACCCTTTTCCGGGGCTGAGTGGCATCCCTACCCCCTCCACCGGCCAAGAACGCGGCGTGAGGGCCTTGTGGCGGAGCTCCCGCGCCTCCCAAGCGGTCCCTTTTTAGGTTTTTGTTGCTGTAAGCCGATTATTCAAATCATTCGTCATAATATATAAAATAAAGCCATCCGTCATTTTTGTGACAGATGCCCAATAAATCCGAATTAGCTTAAGGCAATGATATCTCCATCGGGGTAAATCTTATGCCGTTTACAATTTGCTCCGTGTCTGTCTGACGAAATCCCAATTTTGCATAGATCGGAACAGCGTAGGGCGAGGAATTAACCGTCATTTTGTCAGAATTACAGTTTGATTTAGCAACCTCAAAAAGGTTTCTTCCTATGCCTTGTCTGTGATAGTTACCGTCTACAAAAAATAAAGCAATATGTGAATTTGCATCTCGTGTGGCAATCACCCCTACCATTTTATCCTCAAAAAAGGCTCCATATATACGAAGTTGCTGTAAATAATCTTCATCGCAAATGCTCTTATGAAATTCCTTCACGCCCTTTTCAGAATAATCAGGCGCTTCAAATTCCAAAAAAACATTCCAAACAAATGATAGTACCGCATCCTTGTTATCTATATATTTGATTGAAATATCTTTCACCGTTTATTACCTCCACAAATTGCGCTTTGTCGTCTCCATTTTACTAAAATATTGACTTGTACGCAAGAAAACCCTCGTAAAATTGACGGAGTTTTTACCAGTGCATAAGGCCCTCTCCAGCGGCCACGGGTGCCCGATCTCAGCGGCCACCTGGTCCGATTAAAACGGCCACCTCGGCCCATACCAGCGGCCACCCTGCGAAGCAGGTGCGGAGCCTGTGCA
>Ga0129317_1001281_pt1 | contig 19412 bp, 14 predicted proteins | sample Cm1ome_FD_94430 | JGI IMG/M metagenome (GOLD analysis project Ga0129317, IMG submission 94430) | Eastern black-and-white colobus group fecal microbial communities from Wisconsin, USA - Cm1105 metagenome | ecosystem: Host-associated > Mammals > Digestive system > Large intestine > Fecal | place... | reverse complement strand
CACAGGCTCCGCACCTGCTTCGCAGGGTGGCCGCTGGTATGGGCCGAGGTGGCCGTTTTAATCGGACCAGGTGGCCGCTGAGATCGGGCACCCGTGGCCGCTGGAGAGGGCCTTATGCAATATAAAGGTAGTTAAAATGGATCGTATTCAATTATTATCGGATATTCTTCAGATGATTGATAATGAAAATGCGCCCACGGGGGCCAGTTATCTTTCTGTTAAGCTGAACATCCCTGTCGCAACGGTTGGCCGAATTCTTCGAAAGCTGGAATCACAGGGATATTTGAAAAAGGTCAGCAACAAAGGCCGTGTTCTAACCCCTGCGGGCAAACAGCATATGGTTGATCTCCACAATCGGATTCATGCGGTCAAAAATGCCGAGGGCCTTTTTCAGCTTTCCACCAGCACAGATCGTCAGTCCATGCTTAATGTTTTGTATGTCCGACGGGCCTTGGAGGGTGAAATTGCGCGGCAGGCCTGCCGTAAAATAACACCAGAGGGGGTCATGGAGCTAAAGCGGATTGTATCCAAGCGGGACAGCGAATACGCGGCAAAGCGAATCGTGGAAGAACACGACTACCAGGACTACTTTTCGTTTCACCAGGCCCTTGCCCATATTACCGGAAATCCTTGTTTCGAACAGGTGCTGACACTGATTCTGTCCGAAGAAGATGTCTTTTATGCCAATCTTTCGGTTATCTGGAAATACGCAAAAGATATGCCCCACTATGTCTCCCACGATCAAATTATACATGCCTTGGAGATTCACGATGAGGAACTGGCGCATCGCCTTCTTTTGCAGCACATTGATTTTTATATTCATTATATCGATCAGTATTACGATAATGAAAGCGATTGATTTTGTTTTTCATTTCCTGGGAATTAAGACGTAATAAAAGCCGGCGGACATCTGTCCGCCGGCTTTTACTGTATCAAAACTGCCGGGTGTGACAAAGCGGCAAAAAACCTTGTACCCGGGCATTATAAAACTAGATTAAGGTATGCGCGCCTTGACTCGTGGGGGATTTTTGGGCCTGAAAGATCCCCTGAGTCCGGAGGTCTGGTCAATCCACAAACCTTTATGATGATGACTGTGTTTCCAGCTCTCGAATCCAGAGCTTTGGGGTATAGTAGTCTTCCAGCATACTGACCAGCTGGTGGGCGTAGGGATTGCTGTTGTATTTTTTTATGATGGCGTAGTATTTTCTCGGACGGTAGGGCGGGTTCAGTTTCCGGGTGACAATATTGGGATAGTTGTTCACGTTGACAAAGAGGGGAATAAAGCCTACGCCCCGGTTGGCGTTGACCATCATCAGCTTGGTTTCGTGGGTATTTACATACTCCAAAGAGGAAAGGTGGAACCATTGGTGAAAAGTACTGCGGACCACATTGACGCTTCCCTCATTCATGGTGATGATGTTCTGGTTGTAGAGCGAATTCAGTTCCACCGGGTCAGAGGCTGCTATGGGGTTGTCCCGATGGAGGGCCAAAACCCAAGCGTGGTCGTGGAGGAGCACCATGTCCAGCCCGTTTTTGGATATGGTGTAAAAGAACTGGTCACTGGTGACAATGATATCTAAATGGTCCCGGTCAAATTTTTCCAACAGCTCCCTGTACTTGTACTGCACACAATTGATTTTCTGTGTTGGATTGCACGCTGTAAACCGGTCCATTACCGGGACCAACAGGGTGTGCTCGTAGACACCTACCCCGATTTGAATAGAGGTCCTCAGACCCCGGTCCGTGTTTTGGACCTGAGTAACAGCCATGTCGTAATCCTCCACAAGCTGCGAGGCGCTGTTATAAAATTCCTGTCCGGCACTGGTCAGGCCCACCTGATGGTGATTGCGGGTCAGCAGTTGAACGGACAGTTCGTTTTCAATGCTGGTGATCTTCCTGCTCATAGCAGTCTGCGTGATATGGGCCTTTTCAGCCGCCCGGGTGAAATTCAGCTCTTGGGCCAGGATGATGAAGCAGCGAAGATTATCAATGGTCACACGGCGTCCCTCCTGTCAGTTCGGCGGCCGGTTTAAGGGGCCGTCACCGTCGGCTGCAATACGTCCATAAATGATAAAGTATCTGCACTCAGCCGCCTGCACGTCACGGTTTTGAAAGGGAAAAATTATTTTTATTATACACCTGTTTTTCTTTATTGTCATTCTTTTTCAGCGGCTGATTCTGGCTGACGCTTTTAAAGCGTGCATCCTAATTTGACATTACTTTAATTGATTATTACAAAAAAGCATAACAGCATGCGCAATCCTCGGTTCCTTTTTTCGACAAATGTGTGTAAGATTGAAACTGAATTTATACGTTCTTCGAAAACTGATGTTTTCGTTGGCGGTATAGTGAAGGCGGCGGATTGAAGCCTTCGTATTTATTATTGGGAGGAATCTTAAACATGGAATACCACATTCGAAAACTCAGCGGCAAGGCATATCTGGCGCGTCTGGCTGCCAATCCCACTGTGATTATCCCCACCGGCGCCTGCGAGATCTATGGTCCCCAGCTGCCCATGGGCACTGATCTGCTGGCGGCGCAGAAGATTGCCGAACTGATTGCCCAGCGTACCGGGGCGCTCATTGCCCCTACCGTGGAGATGGGCGAGTCCAGCGCGCTGACCGCCTTCCCCTGTACATTTGCCATGCCCAGGAAGATTCTGGAGGACTATCTGGAGGCGTTGGTCAACATTCTTATCGAGGATGGGGCCAAGAATTTTATTTTTATCACGGGCCACGCGGGCAATGTGGACACGGTCAGCTACATCATCAAAAATCACATTCACCAGGGCATCAAGGCCTGCCAAATTGACTGGTGGCGTTTTACCAATGCCAACAGCGGTGAGATTTTTGAGTACAAGGGGGCCATGGCTCACGGCCACGCCAGTGAGTGCGGCACCAGCGTTATGATGTATCTGTATCCAGAGCTGGTGGATCACGATGAGATTACATATGTCCAGGCCAAGAGCAATCCCTTCCCCGATGTGCTTCAGTATGAGCCTTTTACAGATAAGACGCCCAACGGAACCATTGGCGACGCCACTGTGGCCACCCGTGAGAAGGGAGAGGCGATCGTCAACGCCTGTGTGGATCGGATTATGAGCTATCTGGACACTGCTTTTTAATTTCCCTTTCCCCAATGTGTTGTAGAGAGGAGAAACAATGAAAAAGAAGATTGATTTCGCGTCCCCCATCCGGCATTTTGTAGGAATAACCTTTTTTCTGGTCATTTTTGTCACCTGCCTGCAGGTAATCTGCCGATATGTGTTTAATAACTCTCTGGTTTGGAGTGAAGAACTGGTCCGGTTTATGGTGGTTTGGATGTGTTTGGTGGGCTCTGCGGTATCCAACTTTGACGATGACCACATGACCATCAATATTATTGTGGAAAAATTTCCCCGCCCCGTACAGTTTTTTGTCTATACCATCCGTCAGGCCATGATTGTTGTATTCTGCGTCGTTTGTGCCGTGACCAGCATTGACCTGCTGAAGGCTGCGGGCGGCAGTAACCTGGGCGCTCTGCCCATTCCCGGCTATGCCTGGCGCGGCGCGGCCACGGTTGGTTTGGCGGCCATGGCTGTGATGACTCTGCTGCGCTGGGTCAATGACCTTGGCCGGTTCCGCCGAGGGGAATTCTGCCTGAAGGATGCGGATACCGAGGTAGCCGAGAAGGCAAGCGGAGCCGCGGTGGACGGTTTAGACCCCGAAGACAGAAAGGAGCGCCCCAATGGCTGAAGTAATTATATTTTTTCTGGCTCTGGTTGTGCTCATGCTGATGGGTATGCCGGTGGCCTACTCTCTGGGCATTGCCTCCGCCGGATATATGCTGGCCACGGGGACCTCTCTGTCCATGGTTGCCCAGCGGATGGTCAGCGGCGCCAACTCCTTTACCATGCTGGCGATTCCGTTCTTCTTTATGGCCGGAGAGCTGATGAACATCAGCGGCGTCACCGATAAGATCATCATAATGGCCAAGGCGCTGGTGGGCCATATGAAGGGCGGTTTGGCCCAAGTCAATATCGTCGCCAGCGTGTTCTTTGCCGGGGTATCCGGCTCTGCCACTGCGGATACCGCGGCACTGGGCTCCTCTCTGATCCCTGCCATGGTGAAAGAGGGCTATGACCTGGACTTTTCAGCGGCCATTACTGTGGCGTCCTCCTGTGTCGGTCCCATTATTCCGCCCAGTATTACGCTGGTGCTCTACGGAATTCTGTCTGGCACGGATGTGGCCCGACTGCTCATTGCCGGAATTGTGCCCGGTATCGTGATCGCCGGGACCCAAATGATTTACACTCACTTCTATGCTGTGAAGATGGATTACCCCAGCTATCCCAAGGCCACGCCGAGAGAGATGGGCAGGGCGGTTAGCACCGGATTTAGTGCGCTGATGATGCCGATTATTATCATCGGCGGCACGATGACCGGTGTGTTTACCCCTACCGAGTCCGCTGCGGTCGCAGTTCTCTACGGCATTGTGATCGGCTTTTTCCTGTACCGGAATATCAGCATCCCCCAATTCTACCGCTCCCTGAAAAAGGTGGGTGTGGCCAGCATGAACAACATGTTCATTCTGGCGGCTGCCAGCTGCTTCTCCTGGGTGCTGACCATGTCCAAGGCGCCTGATATGCTGGTGAAGGTCATGCTGGGCATCAGCGATAATAAGTACGTCCTGATCTGCCTGATTCTGGCACTGCTGATATTCATTGGTTTCTTCATGCAGGCCTCCCAGGCTTTGGTGGTTCTGACCCCCATCTTAATGCCGGTGATCAAGGCGGTTGGTGTTGATCCCATCCATTTTGGCCTGATTATGGTGGTCACCCTTACCTTTGGCGGCTGTACGCCTCCTGTGGGCAGTATGCTTTTCGTGGTCAACAGCATTACCAAAATGGGTTTTGCACGTCTGACCCGCGCGATGCTTCCATTGTACATTCCTCTGGTTGCCGCCATTATCATTATCACCTTTGTGCCGCAGGTCAGCCTCTTCCTGCCTGATCTGATTCTGGGCGGCTGATCTTCCTGTTGGCAACCTCAGCTGAGGCTGTATAAAGATAATAAACGTGAAAAGGAGAATAACAATGAAATTCAAGCGTGTTCTGGTTTCCTTGCTCTCTGCCGCTATGGCGCTGTCTGCCTTAGCCGGCTGCGGCAGCAGCTCCAGCAGTTCCTCCGGCAGCGGTGAGCCCGCTCAGGGCAGCATCGTCATCAAATACTCTACCTGGGCCAACGAGGGTGAGGCTGCCTACGAGGGCATGAAGAAGTTCCAGGAGTTGGTGGAAGCCGGCTCTAACGGCGTTATCAAGGTTGAGCTGTATCCCTCCAACCAGGCCGGTACCACCAACGAGCAGGTGGAGCAGCTGAGCCTGAACCAGCTGCAGATGATGTCCAGCGGTGACCCTGCCATCGTTGAGCTGGAGTATCTGTGCCTGCCCTATCTCTTCGACAGTCTGGATTTGTACACTGAGTTCCTGGCCAGTGAGCTGGGACAGCAGTATGTCCAGCAGGGTATTGACCAGCGCAACGCCCGCATTCTGGATACACTGCCCCGCAGCCCCCGCATTATCTCCAGCAACATCCCCATCAACTCTCTGGCTGACATGGCAAACATGAAGATCCGTGCTCCGGAGAAGGATTACTATGTTGAGACCTTCAAGGCCTTCGGAGCCAACCCCACCCCCATGGATCTGGGCGAGTGCTACTCTGCCATGCAGACCGGTGTGGTGGAAGGGCAGGAGAACCCCATTGAGACCATCGTGTCCTATGGTTTCCAGAATGTCAACAAGTATCTGGTCCTGTCCAACCACATGATCAAGCCCGCCTTTGTGATGATCAACAACGAATTTTTCAACGGCCTGTCCCAGGAGTATCAGACGCTGATCGTGGACTCCTGCGCGCAGGCTAAGGCCTACGCCGAGGAGTACATGGAAGGCGCCATGGAGAAGGACCTGCAGACCTGCATTGATGCAGGTATGACTGTCTGCGAGCCCGATCTGGCTGAGTTTGAGGCCGCCACCCAGAGTGTCCGTGACAAGCTGGGCGTAAAGGTCTGGGGCGAGGACGGGTACGCCGCCATCAAGGAGATCGCCGGCAAATAATCCAGTCTGTTTCCAGAGCCGATTTTCCTGTATCCACCCGGGGCGGCCCATCTTTGGTGGGCCGCCCCGATCCTTTATTTTCAGAGGGAGAGGATGATAACATGAATATCAAAGAACGGATCGACCACTATGCCCCCCATGGGGTGGAGCTGCGCCGCGCCCTGCATCAAAACCCGGAGTTGGGGCTAAAGGAACACCGGACTACCGAGCTGATCCGCCGGGAATTGGAGTCCTATGGGGTTACCATTCTGAACACCGGGCTGGAGACCGGCCTGATTGCGGAAATCCAGGGGACCAAGCCTGGTGCCGGCAGGACTGCCGCTGTCCGCGCGGATATTGACGCCCTGCCTGTTCAGGAGGAGACCGGACTGGAATTTTCCTCCCAGGTACCTGGAGTCAGCCATGCCTGCGGCCACGACATGCACACTGCGGCTCTGCTTCTGGCGGCGCGCGTGTTGAAGGAGATAGAGGGGGAGTTCAGCGGTACGGTGCGGCTGTTATTCCAGCCCGCGGAGGAGTCAGGCAATGGTGCCCGCATGATGATTGAGCACGGCGCCATGGCAGATCCCATTCCCGAGGTGGTGCTGGGTATCCACACGTGGCCGGATACCCCCGCCGGCATGATTGGCGTGCGGCCGGGGGCTTCACACGCCTCCTCGGATACCATTACCATCAAGGTCAAAGGTAAGGGGGGGCATGGCGCCCACCCATATCGCTGCGTTGACCCTGTTATGGTCAGTGCCTATCTGCTGACTCAGCTGCAGACTATCGTTTCCCGGGAGCTTCCTATGGTGGAATCCGGCGTCCTTACCTTTGGAACCATCCATGGCGGTACCGCGCCCAACGTGATTCCGGGAGAGGTTGAGATTCAGGGCACCCTCCGCACCCTCAATGCCAAGTGGCGGGAGGAGATGATCTCCTCCATCCACCGTATTGCAAAATCCTGCTGTGAGTCCCTGCGGGCTCAGGCTGAGGTTACAGTAAAGGAAGGAATGCCGGTTTTATTGAATACTCCCGGTGTCATTGAAGGCATCTGTGCCAGCGCCCACAGGGTGCTGGGCCCTGATTCCGTTCAGGAGCTGACCACTGCATCTCCCGGCTCTGATGACTTTTCCTGTTACCTAGGTCTGGCTCCCGGCGCTCTTTTCCGTATGGGTACCGGCAATGACGATCCGGCTACTCACATTGGCCTGCATAACGGCGGAAACCGTTTTGACGAACGAGGCATTGCCGCCGGCGGAGCCGTGATTGCCCAGTATCTGTTGGATTTTTTGCAGAACTGATCCCTGCCCCGGCTCCATGTGCCGTCCGCGGCGGCATAGCGCGATGGAGATCGCGGCCGGGTCAAATTATGCACTATACCGTGGGCTGAGACCGGATTTCTCCGGTCTCAGCCCTTTTATAAGACCTCTGTGAAGGGGAAGAGTATCAATCCATTCTGCTTTGAGCTGGCTTATCCTACGAACATATATCTTTGCAAACTGGGTGCAGTGCGGTATCAAGGACACTTAAAATCAGAAAAATAAAAAGCCTTGAAACCGCATGGCTTCAAGGCTTTTTATGGCAGCGGGAGAAGGATTCGAACCCTCACAAACAGAGTCAGAGTCTGTCGTGCTACCCTTACACAATCCCGCTATCTGCGCCTGCTGTCGCAAGCACGAATGTTATTATAGCAAACAATTTTAAAATGTCAAGAGAAAAATATCTTTTTTTAAAAGCTCCCCTCGAAAAAATGAGGGGAGCCTCCTTTTGACAAATCAGGGCCTGCATCGGCTGCACGAAGTGTACCCGGAAGCGACTGCCTTCGCTCGGGTTTCAAAGATAATTCTGTGCTCTGTTTTCATGTCCTGGACAGAGGAGCAGGAGGGAAGGTGAAACTTTTGGGTATTGAAGTTCCCCACATAGCCATCAGCGGGCTGAGTGGGATTGGTGGGTGTGTCGGCGGTTCGCTGGGTACGGAAGGAAACCGTGGTGCCGTCACTTTCCACCACAATGGTCCCCTGCATATCGGTGCGGTATACCTGAGCATCCGCATCACGCAGGCGGCTCAGAACCGTATCGGAAGGGTGGCCGTAGCTGTTGTCAGCGCCTACGGAGATGACGGCATACTCGGGCATGACCTCACGGAGAAAAACATAGCTGGAGGAGGTCCCGCTGCCGTGGTGTCCCACCTTTAAGACGGTGGCGGACAAGTCGGCGCCTGCGTCTATGAGATCCAGTTCGGCGTCGGCCTCCATATCCCCGGTAAAAAGGAAGGAGGTCTGGCCATAATCTATTCGCAGGACAATGGAGGTGTTGTTGGTGTCGTCATACTCTCCCACGGGTCCCAGAATTTCTACTGAAGCGCTGCCCAGGGAAAAGGAGTCTCCGGGACTGGGGACTGTGATGGTCTTGCCCTGCTGATCTAAATAGCGGACCATGTTCTGAAACACCTTGGTGCTCCCCTCTGTAACGGGACAGAGAGCTGTATCCACAAGGGCGTAATTCAGAGCGCCGGACAGGCCGCCGATGTGATCCTCGTGGGCGTGGGAGGCAACCATATAATTCAGATGGCTGGCCCCTTGGGCTTGAAGATAGGAGTAGATCAAATCGGAATCGGCGGCGTTGCCTCCGTCAATGAGCATATATTGGCCGTCGCAGGCGACCAGTGCGGCATCCGCCTGTCCCACGTCGATGTAATGGACAGCAAAGGAACTGCCCTCCGCCGGGGTCCCTGCTTTGTCCTGAACCTGACAGGCACACAGGGCCAGCATCAGGAGGGAAAAGAAAAGGATGCGCTTTCGGGTTAGGTGCATATCCGGTCCTCCTCTGATAATTTGTCCCGCATACGGAGGGCTGTGCCCCGGAGATTATCCTGGAGAAGGGTATCCACAAACTGGATTAACTCCTCGGGCGAGCAGTCAATATCCCCCAGAAGCCAGTCCTCCATTACCCCGCAGAGGGCGGCAGTATAAAATTTGACGATGAGCGGCGTGTTGATCTCCTCTCTGGAGCGGCCCAACTGGGCAGCCAGGCTGTTAATGGTGCGCTGAATGATGGCATAGATGTCCGACTGAAAAAATTCTCTTAAATGCTCCCGTCCCAGGGAGTGAAGAGCACACAGGCAGACTGCCTGATTTTCCCGCAGGTACTGAAACAATTGGAGCAGCCCGTCCTGCCACAGCAGCACCCCCTCATGGCGTCGGAGGAGAGAGACGGCTTCCTCCTGAAACATCCAGCGGACCAGGTCGTAGATATCTGTAAAGTGATAGTAAAAATTTTGACGTTTCATACCGCAGCCGTCCATAATTTCCCGGATGGTGATCTTCTCCAGGGGCTTCCGGGCCATCAGGGACTTCAGGGCGCCGCTCATGGCGTGCTTGGTGGCCTCCGATGCGGCATAGGCTTTTGTTTCCATGGGTTACCTCCGATTGTGGTCACAATATAAAACAGTATAACACAAAATGGTGGGACTTGCATATTGTGACAGTTTATATTCCTGTGTCAAAATTTTGACATGGGGCATTGAAGTGCATGTTGTGTCCGGAGAGAAGCTGGTATATGCTGTTGCAGGAAATAGAGAGAGGGGGGCGGAGCCCGTGACGGAAGTCTATCAGGTGACCCTGGACAGCCCAATGGGACTGCGGACGGGAACACTGCGGCTGATATTTTCAGGCGGGCAGGTGGAGGGAACGCTGACCCTGCTGGGCTTTGACAACCCGGTGACCGGACTGCGGATGGGGGAAGACAGGGTCCGGCTGTTTCACCAGCTGAGGTCGCTGATGACTGAGCTGACCTGCCGGTCCGACCTGGAGCTGACGGGGGGGAAACTCACCGGAGTGGCGGATACCGACTGGGGCCTCATGGCATGGACGGGGCTGCGGACGGAGACCCTGTGACTCCGGAGAATCTGAAAGGCACGGGACGCTGTCGTGATACCGGCAGCGATATAAGATCTGCCCCAAACAGGGGGCGGGAGGGAGGATGAAGGCATGGACAAGACGGGATCAGGAAAATCATTTTTTGAGAAGCTGGCTACATTTATTGTGGACCGGCGCCATCTGATTTTTTTCTTGTACACTGTGGCGATTATTTTTTCTTTCATTGCCCAGTCCTGGGTGAGTGTGTGCGACGATTTGACAGAATATCTGCCTGCCACGACTGAGACCAGGCGAGGCTTAACCATTATGGAGGACGAGCTGGTGACCTACGGCACCGCCAGGGTGATGGTGACGCACACCACCAGGGAGATGGCGGAACGTCTGGCGGAGCGGATGGAGACGGTAGACGGAGTTACATCCGCGGTGCTGGGAGATGCTCCGGACACCGGAACAAGTGACCAGGGGGCGGAGGGTAAGACGCCGGAGGAGATAGGGGAATATATAAAGGGGGCCAGCGCCCTGATTACCGTTACTTTTGACGGGGAGGAGGACGACCTGGTCAGCGCGGCCGCCATGGAGTCGCTGAAAGAACTGCTGGCCCCTTACGATACCTATATCTCCAGCACGGTGGGCTACTCCATGTCGGAGACCCTGAATGAGGAGATGGGGATCATACTGGCGGTGGCGGCCCTTATCATTGTGCTGGTACTGCTGCTGACCTCCCGGTCTTACGCGGAGATTCCCGTGCTGCTGCTGACATTTGTTGCGGCTGCGCTGCTGAATAAGGGGACCAACTACTGGTTTGGGGAGATATCCTTCGTCTCCGACTCGGTGACTGTGGTGCTCCAGCTGGCCCTGGCCATCGACTATGCCATTATTCTGCTCCACCGATTTTTGGAGGAGCGGGAGCATCTGGAGGACCGGGAGGCCTGTATCACGGCGCTGAGCGCGGCGATCCCATCCATCTCGGCCAGCAGTCTGACTACCATTTCCGGACTGGCCGCCATGATGTTTATGCAGTTTCGGATTGGATTTGACCTGGGACTGGTGCTGGTGAAGGCTATTCTGTTCAGCATGCTGTCGGTTTTTACCCTGATGCCTGGACTGCTTATGGTGTTTTCCAGGGCCATGGAGAAAACCAGGCACAAATCCTTCATACCGAAAATCGACCGCTGGGGCAGACTGGTGGTGAAGCTGCGGTATATCGGTGTACCGGTGTTTGTGCTGTGTGTGGCGGCGGGATTTTTCCTGTCAAACCGGTGCCCCTATGTCTATGGCAATAACTCGGTGGAGACGGTCCGGCGCAACGAGCACCAGATTGCCGAGGACCGGGTGAAAGAGACCTTTGGGGACCAGAACGTAGCCGCGCTGCTGGTGCCCAGGGGGGACAGCGCCAGTGAAAAGGCCATTTTGAACCGGCTGGAGAAATTTGAGGAAGTGGATTACGCCATGGGGCTGGCCAGCATAGAGGCCAAGGACGGCTATACCCTTACCGACGAATTGACGCCCCGGCAGTTTTCCGAGATTGCGGATCTGGACTATGAGACAGCCTGTCTGCTATACTCCGCCTATGCCGCGGACCAGGAGCAGTACGGCAGAATTGTGGGCGGCGTGGACAACTATACCGTTCCGGTGATGGACATGTTTCTGTTCCTCCACGATCAGAAGGAGGAGGGGTATGTCAGTTTGGATGAGGAGACCGAGGAGGAGATTGACGATCTGTACAAAAGCCTCACCGATGCCCGGGCCCAGATGCTGGGAGAACATTATTCCCGCATGGTGATTCGGCTTAACCTTCCGGAGGAAGGGGAGGAGACCTTCCATTTCCTGAAAACCATCCGCCAGGTGGCGGAGCGGTACTATGACGGGGACAACGTCTACCTGGTGGGCAACTCCACCAGCGATTATGACCAATCCGTCTCCTTTGCCCGGGACAATGTGATGATCAGCGTCCTGTCCGTGGTTTTTGTGGTTTTGGTTCTGGTCTTTACCTTTATGTCCGTGGGGCTGCCCATTCTGCTGATTCTGGTGATCCAGGGCAGCATCTGGATCAATTTTGCCTTCCCGGCCATTGCCCATACCAATATTTTCTTTATGAGCTACTTAATTGTCACTTCCATCCAGATGGGCGCCAACATTGACTATGCCATTGTGATCTCCACGTGGTACTCGGATATGAAGGCCGCCATGCCCCCGAAGCAGGCCATTATCAAGGCCCTGGATCTGTCCTTCCCCACGGTGCTGACCTCCGGGTCCATTCTGTCCTCGGCAGGCTTTCTCATCGGAAAAATCACCACCGAGCCCTCTATTGTGGGCATCGGCCAGTGTCTGAGCCGGGGGACCCTGATTTCCATGTTCCTGGTCATGTTTGTACTGCCCCAGATTCTGCTGTTGGGGGATCTGCTGGTGGAAAAGACCCGAATCAAGATTAAGACCCCGGAGATTACCAAGAGTGCCAGCGGCGCTGTGTATGTCAACGGCCGGGTGCGGGGCCGGATTTCCGGCGTAGTGGATGCCAACATGCGGGGCGTAATTTATGGAGACGTCTCCGCCATTATGGAAACAGGTGTGTTCCGGGAGGAAAGCGGATCCATACCCAGGGAGGCCCTCACGGAAAACGGGGGGATCCAGAATGAAGCAGAACCGGGAAAGGAGGGGGCGGATGATGAAGCGGAAACTGAATAAAATCCGGGCCGGGTTTCTGGCGGCGATTCTGATGCTGAACGCGCTGGCCCCTGCCGCGGCGGCGGGAGAGGAGAATGTGGTGCATCTGCGCACGGCCCAGGATCTGATAAAGCTGTCAGAAAACTGCACCCTGGACAGCTGGTCCAGGGGGAAGACGGTTTGTCTGGAAAACAACATTGATCTGACCGGGGTGGAATTTGAGCCCATCCCCACATTCGGGGGGAGGTTTGAAGGACAGGGACATACCATCTCCGGACTGAATTTGACGGGCAGCGGCGACACCAGGGGGCTGTTTCGATACATTCAGGCCGGCGGCACAGTCAGCCGATTGACGGTGACGGTCAATATTGATCCCGCAGGGCGGCAAAATGTTTTGGGCGGCATTGCCGGCAGCAACAGCGGCACGCTGACGGGCTGTGCGGTCCGGGGCTCGGTCAAGGGGAAGAGCAATGTGGGAGGAATTGTGGGAGTCAATAAGGCGGACGGCCGTATGATTAACTGCGCGTTTTCCGGGTATGTCACCGGGGAGCACTATGTAGGGGGCGTTGCGGGCCAGAACCTGGGCGGCATTACCCAGTGTCAGAACGGGGGCAGCATCAACACCACACACACCGGGGACGGTTTGGATGTGGAGCGGGAGGATCCAGATCAGCTGAATTCCACGGAGAATATCCCTGCCTGCACCGATATAGGCGGCATCGCCGGCTTTTCCGCCGGATTTATACAAAGCTGCAAAAATACCGGCGGGGTTGGCTATGAGCATGCGGGCTACAATGTGGGCGGCATTGTTGGGCGGCAGTCGGGTTATTTGGACGGCTGCACGAATACCGGGGCTGTCCGGGGCCGAAAAGATGTGGGGGGCATTGCGGGCCAGCTGGAGCCGGAGGCGGTGAAGGCATTCAGTCAGGACTTTTTGGACCGGCTGCTGGATGAACTGGATACCCTTCAGGGGATTATGGACCGGGCGCTCACCCACGCCGACCGGGTGTCGGGAGACATCTCTCAGCAGCTGCACAGCCTGTCGGACCGGACCCGGGCGGTGAAGGACAGTGCAAATGGGCTGACCGATGCCATCACCGGCTGGACCAACGATAACATAGATCAGGTAAACGATGTCTTTGCACGTATCTCCTGGACGTTAAATCAGCTGGAACCCATTATGGACAGGGGGGTGGAGACCCTGGAGGATCTGCAGAAGGCAGCCGATATCCTGGATGGGGTGCTGGACAGCGGAGACAGGGCGCTGGAGTCTGGAAAGGACTCCGTCCGCGACATGAAACGGGGTCTGGAGGAGCTGCGGGAGGGTCTGGATGACCTGCATCGGATATTTGGCCGGGCAGGCCGGGCCGCGGATCAGCTGAGGAATGCTCTGGGTGATGGGGAGCAGACGGCCGAGGCCTTGGGCAGCCTGCTGCAGGCCCTGGAGGAGCTGTCAAAGGCGGCGGAGGCCCTGCGCGGCGGGTGCGGCTATATCATAGACGGGCTGGACAGTCTGGAGCAGGCCGGAAGCAGCCTGCAGGATGCCGTTGAGCAGATGGGGGATGCCGGCGATGAACTGGACCGGGTGATGTCCGGAATGATGGATATAACCGGGGCCCTTCAGGCCATGGTGCAGGAGCTGGCGGACCGACCGGAGATATCCCTTCGGCCCATCGACAGCATGGTTACCGATGAGGGGGACGCGCTGGACGAGGCCCTCACCGGCCTGATGGATGGAGTGGACGGCTTGACGGAGGTGATGGATGCATCCTCGGACACCCTGCTGGCCGACATGCGGGCCATCAACGGACAGTTCCGCGCCATTCTCAATTTGATCCGCGAGGAGAAAAAAAGCCAGGAGGAGAAAGGGGATGTCGGGGACCGGGTGGAAGCGCGGTTCGAGGATGTCTCCGACCTGGGAAATGCGGAGGCTCAACAGGCGGGGCGTATTTCCGCCAGCCGGAATGAGGGCGCGGTGGCAGGGGATATTAACGTGGCCGGCATTGCCGGGTCCATTGCCCTGGAGTACGACTTTGATCCGGAGGACGATTTGGTCCAGCGGGGAGCCCGCTCTCTTGACTTCCGGTATCAGGCCAAAGCGGTGCTGATGTCCTGTGTCAACAGGGGTGAGGTCACGGCCCGCAGAGATGGTGCGGGAGGAATCGTGGGCCGGATGGACTTAGGTCGGGTATCCGACTGCGAAGGGTACGGCCCTGTGGCCAGCACCGACGGCAGCTATGTGGGGGGTATTGCCGGGGCCTGTTACGCCACCATCCGGGACAGTTGGGCCAAATGCGGCCTGTCTGGAAAGGACTATGTGGGGGGCATTGCCGGACTGTGCGGCACAGTTGAAAACTGCCGGGCTCTGGTGGAAATCAGAAAGGGGGAGGCCTATCTGGGGGCCGTGGCCGGCGATGCGGATGACGGGGACGGAAACGTGGTTTCCGGGAACCTCTTTACCAGCGACGTCCTGGGGGGCGTGGATGGAATCAGTTATGCAGGAAAAGCGGAACCGGTGTCCTTTGACGACCTGTGTGCCGGGGATGGAGTACCCGCCGCCTTTACCCAAATGGAGCTGATATTCACCGCCGAGGGAAAAACCGTAGCCGTGATCCCATTCCGGTACGGGGAGGGAATTGAAAGCCTGCCGGAGGTGCCCGCCAAAAAGGGGTACTCGGCCGCCTGGCCCAAATTGGACTACACCTGCCTGAAAGCGAACCAAACCCTGGAGGCGGTGTATACCCCCTACGCCTCTGCCCTGACCGAGGACAGCGAGGTGCCGGAGATTCTGGTGGACGGCAGCTTCAGCAGCGAGGCCTCCGTGTCCCACATTACGGCACCGGTCGATTTCACCGGACAGGATGGAACCAGGTACAGCGCCGCGGCTGTCACCGTGACGGTGAACGACCCGGTGATGAGAGATGTGACCTATACCGTCCATTACCGGCTGCCGGACAGCGGCAGGCGGTATCAGCTGTGGGTGCGGGACGGGGATGAGTGGCGCCCTCACCAGTACCAGGTGGATGGCCGCTATCTTCTGCTGGCGGGACAGAAGGGGCAGGTCACGTTCTGTGTCACCGAGGGGGACAGTGGAATTTGGATGCTGACCGCCGTTGTCGGAGGCATTGTGCTTCTGGCGGTGCTGGCAGTGCTGATCCGCCGCCGGATCCGGGGGGCGGGGCCGAAGGAAGGGCCGGACGCGCCCGGAAACAGGGAGGAGACTCAATCTGAGACGGAGGCGGGAGCGGGCAGATAAATGGGAAAAAGGCATATGCGGGACTGTCGATAACCTCTCTTGGCCGAAGGGTTTGAGGCAGACAGGAGGAAAGGGGGCCGTCAGGGTTCCCTTTCCTTTTCCCCGGTTTGTCAAAGACTTGATTTGACGGTCTGAAACGTACTGCCCGTCAAAGGCCTTATTCCCAAAGGGCCTCCCTTGCTTTTGTGGAAATGTGTGATAAAATAGCTTGAAACTGAAAGAGGCGATCAGGACGCTGCGCGCCCTGTCCCGCCCCGGAAAGGAGGGAGTCTATTGGGGGAACTTTATTATTCCGCCCGGACGGTGCTGGCACATTTTGCTGACCAGTATCCCCAGGCGGCATGGTGGTACTCGGCCCTGGTGCGGTTTGTCTTTCCAATACTGGCCCTGCTGATTTTGGTCCGGGCCATCCGGGGTCTGCTCCGGGCTCCCCATACGGCGGAGCAGTGGGGGCAGCTGGCCTTGCCGGGGGGCGGCGCGCTGCCCATCTGTCACTGGGAAAATATTCTGGGCCGGGCCCAAACGGCGGATATCCGGCTGGATCTGCCCACCGTGTCCCGCCAGCATGCCGCTCTGATCCGCACGGAGCGGGGGGAGTGGCAGATCTCCGACCTGGGTTCCCGGGGCGGGACGCTGGTCAACGGCCGGGCCGTGTCCGGGACGGCGTCCATTCAAATGGGGGACACTCTGTCAGTAGGGGGTGTGGAGCTGCTGTTTCTCCCGCTGTCCCGGGAAGAGGAGGAGGACCTTGCCGCCCGCCGAAAGTGGGAGGGCCCCCTGTCCATGGCGCCGTCTCTGCTCTGGCTGACGGTATTTCAGATTTTGGCGGCCATGCAGCTGCTGCTCCAGGGCGGGGAGGAAATGGGACTTGCGCCTCTGGCCCTGCCTGTTCTGACCCTGGTGATGTGGGTTTACTACTGGGTAATGCGCCGGGCGGACGCCCGGGGATTTGAGATGGAGACCATCGCCTTTTTTCTGTCCACACTCTCTCTGGCTGTCACGGCCTCCTCGGCTCCCGGGGCGGTGGTCAAGCAGCTTGTGGCCATTGTATTGGGTTTGATCTTTCTGACGGTGCTGGGGATGTGGATGCGGGACTCAGACCGTATCCAGAGAGCCCGCTGGCTGATGGCGGCCCTGGCCATTGCCCTGCTGTCCGTCACTCTGGTTCTGGGGCAGACCCGGTTCGGCGCCGCCAACTGGATTATTCTGGGGCCCCTCTCCTTCCAGCCCTCGGAGGTTGCAAAGATCTTTTATATCTTTGCTGGGTCCGCCGCGTTGGAGCGGCTGTTTCGAAGGCGGAATCTGTGGCTGTTCATAGCTCTGACAGGGGTGTGCCTGATGTGTCTGGCCCTGATGAGCGACTTTGGAACGGCCTGTATCTTTTTCACCACCTTTCTGGTGATCGCCTATCTCAGGTCCGGGGACTTTGCCACCTTGGCGCTGATCTGCGGCGGGGCCCTGTTTGGCGGGGCGCTGGTGCTGCAGTTCAAGCCCTATATCCTCCGGCGGTTCGCCTCCTGGGGACATGCCTGGGAGGCGGCTTCCACCACCGGTTATCAGCAGACCCGGGCCATGTCCGCCGCCGCCTCCGGCGGCCTGGTGGGGATGGGGGCGGGCAACGGCTGGCTCCACAAGATTCCTGCTGCGGATACCGACCTGGTCTTTGGCATGCTGTGTGAGGAGTGGGGACTGCTCATCGCGGTGCTGTCGGTGGCGTCCATCATCACGCTGGCGCTCTTTGCCGCCCGGAGCTGCCGGGTGGGCCGGTCAGCCTTCCCGACCATTGCGGCCTGCGCCGCCGGGTCCCTGCTGGCAGTGCAGACGGCCCTGAATGTCTTTGGAGCCATGGACCTGCTGCCCCTCACGGGGGTGACCTTTCCCTTTGTGTCCAACGGCGGATCGGCCATGATCGCGTCCTGGGGGCTGCTGGCCTTTTTAAAGGCCGCGGATACCCGGGAGCGGGCCAGCTTTGCCATCCGTACCGAAGATAATCAGGGGAGAAGGGGGACGGGGTATGAAAAAACTTGAGGGACGTGCACGGCTTTGCCTGGTGCTGGCGGGACTGCTGGCGGCGGGACTGCTCCTGTTTCTGCTCCGGTTCGGGCTGTATGGCAGCAAGTGGGCCTCCTCGCCCTTTAACCGGCATCTGTACAACAGCCAGGGAGTACTCATCAGCGGCACAGTGCTGGACCGGAATGGCACGGTGCTGTCCACGGTGGACGGGGAGGGCAACCGGGTGTACGCCGACGGAAAGAACCGGAGGAAGGCCACCCTCCACGTGGTGGGAGATCCCTACGGAAACATCGGGACGGGGGCACTCTCCGCCTTTGCCAAGGAGCTGACGGGGTACAGTCTGTTGGGCGGCGCCTTTGGAGGGGAAAAGGGCAGCAGCCTGTATCTCACCATCGATGCTGATTTGAACGAGACGGCCTACCAGGCGCTGAATGGGCGGAAAGGGACCGTGGCGGTCTACAACTACAAAACAGGGGAGATTTTATGCCTGGTTTCCGCCCCCTCTTACGACCCCAGAAATATTCCGGAGGACCTGGAGACAAACGACAGCTATCGGGGAGCCTATCTGAACCGATTTTTCTCCTCAACCTTTCCCCCGGGATCCGTATTTAAGGTGGTAACCTTAATGGCGGCTCTGGAGGAAATTCCGGATCTGGAAACCAGGACCTGGATCTGCGAGGGGACCGTCCAGATGGAGGACGGCACAGTAACCTGTACAGCCGCCCACGGAGAGGAGGACATCCAACAGGCCCTGGCCAACTCCTGCAATGTGGTGTTTGGCCAGCTGGCCGTGGAACTGGGGGGGCGGACCCTGGAGCGATATGCGGAAAAAGCGGGACTGACCAAATCCTACTCTGTGGACGGCATCCCCACGGCGAAGGGGAGCTTCTCCTTTCAAGACGGCACCGGCGAGACAAATTTGGCCTGGGCGGGGGTGGGGCAGTACCATGACAGCGTGAATCCCTGTGCCCTGCTGGCCTACATGGGGGCCATCGCCAACGGGGGAGAAGCGGCGTCGCCCTGCCTGGTCCGGAACGTGGAGCTCCCGGGGCTGCCCGCGTTGCCCCGCTTTACGGGAAAAACGGGACGGCTGGTTTCGGCAGATACCGCCGGAGTTTTGGCGGATATGATGGCCAATAATGTCTCCGCCTCCTACGGGACCCGCCGGTTTCCCGGCATGGATCTGTGCGCCAAGTCCGGGACGGCGGAGGTGGGGGCGGACCAGAAGCCCCACGCCTGGTTTGCCGGTTTCCTGCGGAACGAGGAGGCGCCCTACGCCTTTGTGGTGCTAGTGGAAAACGGGGGCAGCGGCGGGGAGGAGGCGGGAACCGTAGCCTCTAAGGTGCTGAAAGCAGCCCTGGGCCAGGGATAAAAGGAAAGCAGAACTCAAGGGAGCCGTCCACCGGGCGGGGCAGAAAGTCAAGCAAGTGCAACACCTAAATTATGGAACACTTCGGCAGGTGAGCGCCAGCCGAGGCATTTTCTGGGACGAGAATTGATAAGATCGACAACGGAATCTACAAACTTT
>Ga0129317_1001280_pt1 | contig 19413 bp, 13 predicted proteins | sample Cm1ome_FD_94430 | JGI IMG/M metagenome (GOLD analysis project Ga0129317, IMG submission 94430) | Eastern black-and-white colobus group fecal microbial communities from Wisconsin, USA - Cm1105 metagenome | ecosystem: Host-associated > Mammals > Digestive system > Large intestine > Fecal | place... | reverse complement strand
GTTTTGGAAATACGTTTCCAAAGTAATTCTTTGTCTTCAGATGAAAAAGTCTGTTTGCGATAAGGAATAGAACGTAGAACCATTTGGGCATAAACAATTTCTTTGGCAAGAACTTCATCCCTAAGAGCCTGTTCTTTCCAAAAAGCCTGCGAATTATCTGTCGGATAAAAATATGATTTCAGAAAAAAATCATCTTCCAATAACTGCTCAACTGAATAGCCTGTATAGTCTTTTCCTTTCATTCTTAATTGTACCTGTTAAATATTCTCTATAAGGAATACAATCGAAAGGAAAATTTATACTCAACAGAAGTACATTTTTTTTAATATAATGACAAAAACAATCAGTACAGGGAAAGATTCCCGCATTTTCTTAATCGAACGTTGTATTGAATTTTGTACTGACTGATAATTCATATCCATCAAAATAGCAATTTCTTCTATCGAAAGCTCTTCTATATAGCGATAATAAATTATTTCCCGTTGTCGGTCTGTTAACATACCCAGGACTTTTCGAACTGTTTCCTGTAATTCGCTTTGATTTAGAGTTAACGTAACCTGCTCTTCCGCTCCTGGGTCTAAATATTCATTTTCTTCTATATCTACTTTATCAAAAAACAGTTCTCGTTTCAGAAGATTATACAGGTGGTTTTTCAAACAGGTAAACAAATAGAATTTTATATTGACTTCCGTTTTTAAACGCTGTCTGTCATTATAAAGTTTTACATAAACATCATGAATAGCATCTTTTACCAAAGACTCATTGGAAGTAAACTGGACGCCATACCGGAACAGAGCATCTGCATACTTTCTGTATATGAGTTCAAAACTTCTGTCATCTCCGTTCTTAAAACTCATCCAAAGAACATTTTCCGATACATTATAATTTATTTCCATATGAGGCTCCAAATTTAGGAAAACATTTGTATCCATCAATCCCCAGGACTGGATAATAAATAAAAAGAGGCGTGAGGACTGTTGATATATCTAACATTGAGGCCTTCGACTGCCTAGATAATTGATATAAACAACAGCTCACACCCTTTTATTTTGAATATTCCCCTGTGCAAATACACTGGGATATAACAAAAACAGGTATGTGAGCGTTCGCTGTCTACTATCCAATTATCTGAAAGTGTCGAAGTTCCAATGTTAGGATAATATCATAAAACGCTTCTCGTAATTAATCCAATCATTTTATGGTAACATTTTACCAACGATTGGATTACAAAAGTAGAAAGAAGCCTTTGGTTTCACAAATTATAATATACTTTTTTCACCTATTACAATAAAGACGAAAATCAATGTATCTGATTCCGATCAAAAAAAAGAAAGTGTTGCAAGCACTTCTCCCGTCCTGACGGACAAGACAGTTACTTCGCAACACTTTCTTCATACATTCAGAGAAAGATCACTCAATCTCCGGACGGTCTTCACCACCTCCTTCTTCAGGAGTTGTCTCAGGTGCGCCATTCAATTCCATCCAAAAGATGTTGTCGCTTACGAGCGTACGGTTCATTGACTTGCTACCGCTCTTCTTCGTGGCTTCGGGGATGAAACGGACACGTACACCGGTGATCTGCGATGCATTCACCTTATCTGCCGAGTCGGCTCCATTGCCGTTAGAGGTGCAGGTGTAATAGAAAGTACCCAGACCATCGATCTTCACGCTGCGTCCCTGTGCCATATAATCAGCCAAAACGCCTGCCAGATCCATCAAGACAGCATAGACGTCAGCACGGCTCACCGTAGAAATCTGCGACAACCGATCGGCAACCTCTTTCGTTGCCACGGGTTTACCCACGGTAACTGCCTGCGGATGCCATTTACCACCCATCTTTTTAAGAACCTTTTTAAAGAATGCCATAATTGAACATTTTTAAATCGCACCACTACTCTCGATAATGTAACGCACCACAAGGACAGAAGCGGTGACCTATAAGAAGTCGTGCTGTGACCTATAAGAAGTCACCTTGTCACTTCTTATAGATGACACGACCGCCCTGCCGGAGCATTTCAATACGTCAAGTAGCGGAATTATTCCTCATGTCGGAGTTCCCGCGCCATCTCCGGCTTAGCGTGCCGTGTTTACATTAAAGGATGACCTTTCCTTTTTATACTACTATTCAGGGAAAGAATGTGTTTCTTTGGGAGATGTAAAAACATCCGGTGAATTCACCTCCGGCCGATACACGGTGTAATAAGAGAAAGACGATCCCGGCAAATAATCTGAGATGACATCTTGCGATGATTCAGAATCGATATTTCTCGTTTGTTGCTTATTCTCTTTGTCCGTATATTGCAACACCGTATGGACAGTACCGTCAGCAGCTAACGCCCATGAAAAAACAGCTTCGCCATTCTCTCCTTTCTCTATACCGCTTAGTATTCTATTATACAATGTCTTCGAATAGTTATCTCCGTAAGTTCTGGATGTGACTTCTACGGGAAGTGAGTGATTACCGTATTTATCAAAACTCACGACTTGAAAAAGATACTCTCTTTCTTCCAAATTTTCAACCATGAGATTAAATACGCCCCTTTTCTCCTCTATCATATAATCCAAAGAGTCCTGGTAAGAGTTCCAATAAATACGTAACATGTTTATCCTTTGAGAGTTAATAAACACCTCCATATTCACCCGCAACTTGCCGGGCCCGGGAGAAACACTATCTACTTTGGAAGCATACACTCGTTCGCCTTCCTCCAGATAACCCAGGTGCAGGTCATTCATTCCGTCACACGCAGTCAGCCAGAAAGCGAAATTCAATACAATTATTAAAACTATATTCTTCATACTTATACTCGAATTAGATTCAGATTATTTTACTTTTCAACTTGTCCGTAAATTTCCAGTTCATTAAAATGGATGAAATCTCCACCAGACCAATTCTCTGTGACCTTAAAACGGAGGAAGCGTACTGCCGGCATATCCGGAGAACAAATAAATTCCTCACCGGCTTTCGCATAAGCCAAGTCCTCTGCACTATATTCTCCCACCGGTAATCCCGACGGTTTGACACCTTCGCAATCCATTATTTTTGTCCAGACACTCCAATCATTCAAATGCTCGGCATCTGTTGTTCCATAGACTTCGAAACGTTTGATATTCCCATGACGGAATAAGAAATCATACTCCCAGCGTTGCCACATTTTTATTCGGCTGATTTTTCCAACCTGTCCTATATCCATAGTAAAAATATGAGGCCAACGTCCGGCTCCATTGGCAGTATGAAAACCTGGTTCCGTTATCTTACCGTCCCAAAGATTAGGCATAATCCATCCCCAAGCATCCGGTTCGTCTCCTTCCAACAATAGCGGGGAGAATTTGAAACGGTCAAACTTTTCTTCAAAAAGCGGAGTCAACTTTTTTTCAACCACATCACTTTTATTTCCCCAGCGATCCTGTACAAAAATCCTGAAATCTTTAGGAATCGTGTCCATGCCTCTGGTTGTTGCATTCCCATATTCTACACTGCTGTAATAGACATCCTGTTGAACATATTCACCATAATCGTCTTTTACTTCCAATACAACAGAAATATCCGCCCTGGTCTCATTATTCCATGAGGCCTGTACACCTCCGAAATCTGCAATCAAATTTAAAGATTTCCCGATTGTCATCACCGGAGCTTCTAATGGTTTAATACTTATTTTTACCGGTTCAGACTCATTTCTACTCTGGTCTACAGCCACAATTTCAACCTCACGGGTATCTTCCGTTCCAAAACCTTGAATCACCAAACTATCCACGAAAGAAGAGGAGCGCACCTCATTTTGTACGCCATCATGTAAAGAATAAAGAGCTTTCACGTAAAGCAAATCCTCATCTTTCGGCAAATCATATTTCAGGATAGCTCCTCCCGGTATATTTCTCACCACGACATTGCTCACAGAACCAGGAGACAATGAATCTGTTTTAACAACCAAACGCGAATCTTCCGAACATGCTATTAACATGGCTGAGAAGACCAATAATAAAACAAATATATTTTTCATAATATATCACTCATTAAATTACCAATCAAAATTTTGAACCAAGTTCGTGTTTATTGTCATTTCTGTTTCCTTTATCGGCCAGAAATAATCTCGTACTGAAAACTGGACAGGAGTTTGAGACACTTGAGTTACCAAATAAAAGAGTTCTTGTGTATCTCCCTTTGCTGTATTCCATCCCCTCGGTTGTTCATTCAATTCTTGTATTTTCTTCCATCTGCGGATATCCCAAAAACGTTCACCTTCAAATGCAAGTTCGATAGTTCTTTCCTGGCGGATGATATCCCTGAGCCCTTCTTTGGTCAACGGTTTTTCCGGTGTAACCGAATATTTCTGCCATGCACTTTTTACACCTTCCAAATGAGCGCGTTCACGTACCAAGTCAATATACTTGAATGCCTCATCAACAGGACCGCTGTATTCGTTCAATGCTTCTGCATACAAGAGATAAAGGTCAGCAAGTCTCATGATGGGAAAAGGGTAATACTCTACATTGGAAGAATTTGCAGTCTGCGCATTTCTATAACTATGCATCTTTTTTGCACAATAGCCGGTAATTGGATAATTGCCCGTATATGAGTACATACCGGAATGTCCTTTTGCACAGAAATCTGTGTATTTAACATCTTCCGGGAATTTTATATAACCGTTACCGAAATAAATTCCCCGATCAAATCCTATGCTTGCATAAAACCGCGGTTCTCTATTATAATGCAGATACGCGGTTTTCTCGCCTTCTTTCACATAGTATTTTTCTTTTCCGGAAGATGGGGTCTGACGAATATCATAACGTTGGTTGTACCAATCGTTACCTATCCATTCCTTATCTTCTTCAATAGGAACTCCATTTGCCGAATAATATTTCTCAACCAATTTAAGTGTAGGCCCCCATTCTGTACGAATCACATCGGCCGCTTCAGCCGCTTGACGCACAATACGAGCTTGAGCTTGGCGTGACAAATAAGTACAATCATAATTGGTTCCACCCCAAATCAACTCACAATTCCAGCGGTCGCAAATTGCCTGGCGGTATGTTGTTTGAATTTTGAACGTATCATTGACGCTCAACAGCTGCGGATCAACCTGATCATAAAGTCTTTTCTCTTGTTCATGACACATATCTATCGCTTCTTTACACGCATCAGCCGCCCGTTTCCATTTTTCGGCATCATAACTTTGAGGGAAAAGTTGTACACCTCTATTATCTATCAAAGAGGCATAATCCGTATTCCCATTAAACAGATTGCTGGCAGCATAGACAAGCACCTTCGCCTTCATGGATTTGGCAATTAGCTTATTTATATGTCCGGCTTCCGTACCCTCTATTACTATTCTTTCATCCGGCAAATCCACAGAGGCTTCTTCCATCAAATCCACGATGTAATTAACAACATCATCTACCGGTTCACGATATACCTTTACCTTTTCCGGAGATGCTGAAATCGGAATGTTCTGGTCCATAATGGGAATGGGGCCGTACATGCGGAACAAATAAAAATGGAAATAAGCTTTCAGGAACTTCACTTCGGCAGTCCATCTCTTTTTTTCTGTTTCGGTTAAATCAGCAACCTTATCCACATTCTCCAAAAAGATGTTGCAATCGCGTATACCGTCCCATAGCGCCGGAAGACCGTCTGTGCCGCTCCATGCATTCATATAAGGGTTCGTTACGTTTTGCTGCCCCCGGGCAATATTTCGACCTGCCCATTTGATATAAGACAAATACCAACCTTCGTCCGTTGCCACCATTGCCGGATCTGACTGCGCATCGCCGTGTCTGGGCAAATAGTTATAACAGGTAAACAAAAATTTTTCACACGCTGTCCTATTCCGAAAAGCATAATCGATAGTCGCCACATTATCCGGAACTACATCCAAATAATCACAGGAAGAGAATATTCCACAGAAAACGACCAAACTTAATATTTTCTTTAGTATAGTATTCATGATTTACTCGTATTAAAATGATAATTGAACTCCCATATTATAGACCTTTTGAACAGGATAACCTAGTCCTTCTCCACCCATTTCCGGGTCCCATAATTTAAATTTCGAGAATGTAAGCAAATTGGTTCCGCTCAAATAAAAACGCAAATCTGCAACATGGATCTTCTTTAAGATTGATTGAGGAATCCGATAACCCAATTCCACCGATTTCAAACGCAAAAATCCACCATTCTGCATAAACCATGTGGAAAGCTTATTATTGTTTTCGATAATCGTATTCGACAACCTGGGCCACAAAGCGTCAATATTACGATTGTCTTCCGACCAATGGTCGTTTGCATAAGCTTCCAACAAAGCCCCTTGATTGTTTATAAAAGGAGATGTTTTTTCAATATCAATCCAAAAAGACTCCCGTGCCAGCCCCTGGAAGAAAAATGAGAAGTCGAAATCCTTATACCCGGTAGAAAGACCGAATCCATATACTATTTCGGGACTTGTCGGATAACCGATAGGAACCTGGTCTATCTCGGTGATTTTACCGTCATTATTGATATCCTTATATTTGATATCACCCGGCATATATTCTCCAAATTGAGTCGGAGAGTTCCGGATATCCTCCTCATCAATAAACAAACGTTCGGCAACATAACCGATTTTTTGACTTAAAGACCTGCCAACCATAGATCTCCATGGAGTTTTACTATAATCAGGTTCTTCATATACGCTGAATTCGCTAGTCGCATACGTAAAATTGGCGCGTCCTGTCACCCAAAAATCTTTATTAATCGAATGGTTATAGTCTATCGACATATCAAAACCGGAGCTTTTTGCTTCCCCCACATTGGCTTTCATCGGACTTTGCAACCCCATTGTCTCCGGAATGGATGCACGATCCATCAAAATGTTCCAACGGTTTTCCGTAAAATAGTCGGCTTGGATTTCCACTTTATCAAACAAGCCCAGTTCTATTCCATAATTGGCTTTTCGAGCGATCTCCCAGGTGATGTCTTCGTTGGCATAACGACCAATAGAAACGCCGCTTTGATAATATCCGCCCATATTACCCAACGTTCCAAAAGAAAAACCTTTATTGCTATTATTCATATTCACGTTTGACAAATAAAAGAAACGGTCATTTTCATTACCGATGGCATCATTACCCACCAAGCCGTAAGTAGCTTTTAATTTCAATTTATTCACAACCTTTTTCCATTCATTCTTGTAGAACTTCTCATTGGAAATAAACCAACCGATACCTGCAGACGGGAAGAAACCGAATCTCTCCTTTTTAGAGAAACGTTCGGAACCATTGTAACCGAAATTGAGTTCCAGAAAATAACGGTCGTCATACGCATATGTGTAACGACCCGCCAAGTTCAAATTGCGTGTCGGCAATGACTTTTGCAAATCACCGGCGTTGGCTGCCAACGATTCACGCATAGTAAATACCAACAAAGCACCCATATTATGCTTTTCTTTAAAAACCCGGTTCCAGTTCAATGCGCCTTCGAAATAAATAGAAGAAGTCACTTTCTTTTCACCCTCTTTATAATCCAGATATTCCGTTCCGCTCTGTTCATTCAATACTTCCAATGAGTATTCATCTTTCAATTTGTCATATACACCGACCTGATAGTAGAACGGATTATAATAACGTTGCACGTCAAAATAGGAGTAACGGTTGGTATTGAACAATCCTCTAAAAGACAGCCCTTTTGTGAAGAAACTCAAATCTTGTTCCAATTCAACCTGGGCAAACATCTGTGAAGTCGAATATTCCTTGTAACCTTTCACCATTTCTGCATAGGGATTGACATACTGCGCTTTATCATAATTACCAAATAAGATATGGCTTGTGTGCACGTTGGCTTCATTCGGAGCATAATAAGGCGGAAATAATACCGGATTGGAATTCATTACCATCTTATACATATCCGAACCACCTGTCAAAGGGCCTGAATAGTCGTCAAAAATACCTTGCAAACGAACTTTGACTTCTGTCGTTTTTGTCACGTCAATGTTAACATTACTACGCAACATGTAACGATTCAATTTCACGTTGTTATTAAAATTATTCTTTTTGTCGACTCTCAAGTTCCCATTATCCGTATTATACGTACCTGCCAAATAATAACGGGCAATCTTTCCACCACCGCTCAAATTGAAATTAAGTCTCTGACTTTGAGCAATGTCTTTGAATAGAGTATTATACCAGTTTGTAGCAGGATATACATACGGGTTCTTTCCGGCAATGGTATTGTCTATTTTCTGCTGTGAATAAAGAGTCACACCCAACGGATCACGGGTTGTAATCGCTTCATTGTGCAACCTCATGTATGTAATTGGATCTGCCAATTTAATCATTTGTGTTGGTGTCGACAAGGATTCTTCAAAGCGAATATTAAAACGGGCTTTTCCTTCTGTTCCCTCTTTAGTTGTAACCAGAATAACACCATTTGCACCGCGAGAACCATATAAAGCAGTAGCCGCCGCATCTTTCATAATATTAAAACTGGCAATATCATCCGGTTGAATTTTCGACAGATCGGAAGATGATATCTCGTTGTTGTCCAACAGAATAAGAGGGTCTTTCTTATAACCGAAAGTCGTAACACCTCGGATGAAGAACTCAGCATTATCCTGTCCCGGTTCACCGCTTCTCTGATAAGCAATCAAACCGGAGACACGTCCGGCAAGTGAAGTCGTCAGGTTACTGCTTGGCACCTTCAATTCACTGGGTTTTACACTCGTAATAGAAGATATGACCGATTCCTTTTTTTGTTTGGCAAAAGCAACAACAGTCACTTCTTCCAATTCATCTACTTTTGGTTTTAAAACCACATTCAATTCCTTTTTTCCAATGACAGGAACAGTTTGTGTTTCCATTCCCAAATAAGTAAATATCAGCTTATCTGAATCTTTTACTTCGATTGAGAAACTTCCGTCAATGTCTGTTGTTACCCCTCTGGGTGTTCCTTCGACTTGAATAGCAACTCCGGGTAAGGGTTCTCCTAAATCATCTGTTACAGTTCCGCTAACTTTTTTTTGTTGCGTAGGAGCTGGAACAGTAAACATTCCTGTTTTCTTTACAAGAGATTCTTTTTTCTCTATTTTTTCTGATGCAAATGCTGAATCTGCTAAAACAAATGAAAATGTCACAAAAACGAATAAAGAAAGGACTTTTTTAACAACCTTCTCTATTCTGGGTTTCTTTTTATTCATACTTTTGTTGTTTAAGGATTTTACCACTCTCACATTTGGTTTAATCTCAAGTGAACCGGATAATATTGGCATTATTATCCGGTTTTTCTAATTTCTTCTTTTTATATATCCATAAGCTATCCATTTTTAAGATTAACATTCATTTTTCAAATCTTTTCTTATTTTGCTGTTTTATACAACAAAGCCTATCAACCATAGTCTTCGTAGAACTATGGTTGATAGGCTTTGTCTATATATGAATTATCTGATTAAAATATACTTATTAGCGTTGTAATCATTAACAACATCTCGGAATGTGTAAAAAGATGCTCTGATTTTATCAAAAAAGTCCTAAAAATAATTTCTTTCTTTGCATTAAGAACGTAGTTCTACGAAAACTATGGTTGATATAAAAGTCGTTTTCTTAACTAATATACAGTTTGCCTACGCATTCAACTATTTGATAAATAGAGTTTCTCGTGTTTATATCACTACTATTGTATTGCTTATATACAATATGATTTATGGAAGACAGGATCGTTATATTAACATTCTATGCATAAATTCAATCCCCATAAACATGACAAATAACATTAGATGTCAGATCTAAATCAAATTGCAATTTGATTTTCTGAACTTTGATACCTTCTGCCAGAATACCTGCAACATAAGTTGTTACCGGAATTTCGGTATTTACACCGGTTAAAGCGACTGTCTGATAGTGTTTCCAGGAGTTTCCGTCCGAGAAAAGCCAAACGGATACATTTCCTTTTTTAACAGTTTTTTCTGCAACTAACTGTATTCCCTTTACGTTTCTTTTTCCGCCTAAATCGACTACAGCCTCTTTCAACGTCGTTACCGGTTGCGAGTTGATACGCTTGCCGTATGTCTTTTCATCCTCAAACAGCCCCCCGGACTTCGGTTGACGTAAAATGTCCTCTTCCATTAACTTACCGGATGCCGTCAATTCAATAATCAAAGGCGTTTTCTCCACCGAAGCTTGGCTGCAATCCAACTCATAATGGTCGCCTTGCTCTTTAAAATTTACGGCTTGTCCGGTAAGGACACGGCATTTCTTTATTGAGACAGACGATAGTTTGGGCAAAGAGATCATACCGGTTTCCGGTTGGAATACGTGTACATATATCTTATTTTTCCGGAAAGTCGTACCTCCCCAGTTCTCCGGAAGCCATGGTCCCCCGTGCGTATCATAGATACTCTCTCCGTATTTCTTTAAAAGATCTCCGGCATCAATCAACGATTGCTTTTGCTTTTCATCCCACTCGCCGTTCCATTTCATACCCCAGCTCAACAACACATTACCATTTCCAATTGCTGTAGATTGTATATTACGAAAAACCTCTAACGGTCCTTTTACACGGGTCGGAGAATATGCCCAAGTATCACACAGACACATACAAGTCTCCCACATACGATGATCCTGATACATACCGATGCGCTGTTCCGGAGAATCATAGTCTCCCGGCACACTTGCACGGTTGTTGATGATGATACCGGGTTGCAGTTCGCGTATCATCCGTGTCAACCGTTCCGCATCCCACATATCCGCCGTAAACATACCGTTCCAATAGGAAGCATCAAAGTTGAACATATCAATCTTCCCATAGTTCGTACAAAGTTCGCGTATGGTATTAAACATATAGTCAATGTATTTACGATGGTTCTTCCCCGGTTGGATGGTTTTCCCCTCTTTCGCCTTGAAATAGGGGGCTTCGGGTATGCTCTCCATCGTCGTGGTGTCTATCGGCTCATAGTCCGGATGGAACCAGTCCCTTTGTGAGAAATAGATACCGACTTTGGCATCAGCCATACGGCAAGCCTCGATGACCTCTCTCACGAAGTCTTTCCCATAAGGGGTATTGGTAACCTTAAAGTCCGAATACTTGGTATCATAAAAATGGAAGCCATCGTGATGCTTAGCCACAACCACCACATATTTCATCCCGGATTTACGGATAATATCCGCCAACTCTTCTTTGGAAAACTTCTCCAGTTGCAACAAACCCGGCCACGAAGTCCATTCGCTACGCGGATAAGCCCCTTTGCTCACATCGGGAGCGACCCCGTCGGCCATTCCCCAACTCAAGTCCCGTTCTTTGTATGCACCCAGGCCGAAATGGATATACATCCCGTAACGTGCCTCTTTGTACCACTTCATATCTTTTTTAGGAGCGAAGTTGCTATTGTCCCACTCTACATCCGGCATGACATGAACCAGATAAGGACTTGCTTTATACACCTGCTCCAACGGACTCCCTTTGAAATCACTTTCTTTCACGGTCCATTGCGCATTCATGCTTCCCGTCCAGACAGACAGGAGCGACAAAAGGATTAATTTCTTCATATCATTTTTCATGTTATTCTTCAAAATCAATAGGGGTTAAGGAAATAGCAGCCAAATCTGCCCGTCCGCCATCAGGCATGGTAACAGTGATTGTATGTTTCCCCGGCTTGTCAAAACGCATCCAACCTATCGGCCTTTCCTGAAAAGCAGAAGAGGCACTTTGCTGGTTTTGAACCATGTGTCCTTCATCGTTTTCCACCTTCCATACGATTCGTCCCTCACCTCTTACTTTCAAATCGATGTGATAAACGCCCGGTGTTTTAATCTCTGTTGTCCAAGTAACCTTTCCATTCCGGTTGAGGTCGCTGATGCAATACACATGCTTCCATTCACCAAACTTTTCCATCCAACTGGATTTATACACATGAGCATTGGTTGTTTGGGCAAATTGGACGGACAGGTCTTTGACTCCTATCTCAGGATCCACGGCCTGCGTGTTGTCAACCGTAATCTCCTCGCTCTTCATTTCCAGTTCGATAACGGCAATCATCTTGTCCGGTTTTTGATAAGGAATTTGAAAAACGGTCCAGCCTACTTCTTTCTCAAACCTAATCCGTTGCTTCTTGTCCCCGAGTAAGCGGGCAGAAAGGATTTCCGTCTGCAAGCCCGGCAAATAGAGCTTACCGGATGCGGGCCATTCATAGACTGTCAGATACAGTTTGTTTCCTTGCTTCACGACATCTCCCCACGGTAGTGCGTGTTTCCAGGGTGAAGGTTCTGCGCCATACACGACTTGCGGATAACGGGCAATCCATTTTCCGGAAGTACGCAAAGTCTGTGAAACAAATTCCGGCACATTCCCCATTCCATCGGGGCCGATGTTTAACATGTAAGTACCACCACGTGCAATCGTCGAGATCAGATATTTCAATACCTGCTTGGGAGATTTCCAGTTCTGGTCGTACCACGCATAACCCCATACGTCATTCGTCACATCAACACTTTCCCACAAGCCCTCGATATTTTTCAAAGGTACTTCCATGTCGCCCAAAGTTTGGTAATCTCCCAGATTATAGCCGACACGCCCGGAGACAAGTGCCCGAGGCTGGTTTTGATGTACCACTTCCACCAGTTTCTCTGCATACTTTTGCGGAATACCTCCCGGGGTATCGAACCATATCAATTCCATATCACCATAATTCTTGGTAATTTCTTCTATCTGTGGCAAGCATTTATTATGGAAATAGTCGTCAAATGTTCGGGGATTCCCCTCCTTATCCACGCGGGGGCCACCCGAAGCTCCCGGATAGGTCCAGTCCTGATTATGCGAATAATAGAAACCAAATCCCAGTCCCAGCTTTTTACAGGCATCCGCCAGCTCTTTCATCGGATCGCGGGCGAAAGGGGTAGCGTCTACGATATTAAATTTGTCGCATAAGGAATGATACATGGCAAAACCATCATGATGCTTGCAGGTTACAATAATGTATTTCATACCTGCATCTTTAGCCAACTGCACGATTTTCATGGCATCAAAATCCTTGGGATTAAACGAGCGACTCACGGCTTTATATTCATCCCGATTAGCATTTGCCATGTTTACATCGATCATCCATTCCCCGATTCCGTAATAGGTCTTACCATTCCACACATTGCCTAAATGGGAAAACAATCCCCAGTGAATGAACATGGCGTAATTGCCCCATTCAAACAAATGACCACGTTTTTCTGTTTGCGTGTTCTTCTTGACTTGTTGGTCTCCCCACATCTGGTCCATGCGCTGTTGGGCAAACACAGTGGTACCGGTTATCGCCAACATAAGACCTCCTGATAGAAATGTTCTAAGGATATTCATTAATATTTATGTATTATTTAATGCTTGTTCAAAAGCTGTTTTCCGCTTATTTTCAATACATGTGCAAAATCAGACGGTTTATTGGACGGAAACTTCACTTTCAGACCTTTATCCGTCTGTTCCCATTCCAGTTTCTCGTTGCTTCCCAACATGGAGACCGAAGTTACTTTCAGATTTTTCGTATTGTCATTAGACAATGATTTAATCAATACTTCCTTATCCGACCAAGCCAACGAAATAGCATACAAGGTATCACCTTTGGTTGTAAATCGTATATCCTGTGATGTATATTCAGCTTGCTTGTTGTCTGTCATATACCCATAGTCGCTCTTATTACTCCCCTCTCCGGAAATAGTCCAGGGACGGGTTCCGTAAATAGCTTCACCATTCACTTTCAGCCAATCACCGATTTCATGCAAGACCTTCTGTTGTTTTTCCGGAATCGTGCCATCCGCTTTAGGGCCGACATTCAGTAATAGATTTCCATTTTTACTTACAATATCAACTAAGTCATCCACGATATGATTAGTCGACTTCAAATCCGTTTCATCTTCCATATAAAACCAGAAAACTTTACCGATAGAGGTGTCTGTCTGCCAGGGGAACGGACGGATAGCGTCGCTTTTTCCCCGTTCTATATCATAGACCTGGATATTATCGCCATAACCGAACTTCGTGTTTACAACAACCTCTTTATTCCAATCGACTGCATTGTTGTAATAGTAAGCCATAAACTTATAAAATGTCTCCTGGAATGGTTGTTTCCCTACAGTCCAATCAAAATAAAGTAATTCCGGTTGATACTGGTCGATAAGTTCATACATGTGCTTCAACCAGTTCTGACGGGAGTGTTCATTCGATCCGGGATATTTATCATAAGCCGGGTCAAGAGTCCCGCCGTCAGGAGCCTCTATACGCTCCCCATAAAGAGTAATTGTCGTATCCTGGACATCAGAAGGGATCTCCATGCCTTTATTATAAAACCAACAATGCTCTGCACGGTGGGAAGAAAGACCGAAATGCAAATTCTCTCCCAGAATAGCCTCTTTCAATTCTTTCATCAAATCCCTTTTAGGTCCCATTTTGACAGAATTCCAGGGATTAAAAACACTGTTATACAAAGCAAAACCATCATGATGTTCTGCCACGGGAATAACATAAGTCGCCCCGGCTTCTTTGAAAAGTTTCGCCCATGCCTTCGGATCGAACTTCTCAGCCTTGAACATCGGGATAAAGTCTTTATAACCAAATTCTGTTACCGGACCATATTTCTTTTCATGATGCTTGTGTACATGGCTATCTTTATCATACATACCGCGAGCATACCAACCATCATAAGCAGGGACAGAAGCCGGTCCCCAGTGAATGAATATACCGAATTTCCCATCCCGGAACCAATCCGGTATTTTATAACTCCGGGCGATAGAGGCCGAGTCCGGTTGATACAAGTCCGTTCCTTTCGGAGAACTGACACGGGAAGTGTCGGGGTAATATGCATTCCCCGACGTACAAGCCATACATAAGACTAATCCACTTCCTAACAGATATTTTAAACCGTTTTTCATCGATTGTTAAACTCTTTTACCGCATTAAACATGGCGATAATATTTTCCGGAGGAACATCCGGAAGTATATTGTGCACGGTATTAAAGACAAAGCCACCTCCGGACGACATGATCTCCAAACGCTCCAACACCTGTTCACGCACCTGATCCGGCGTACCGTTATTTAATGTACCGACAGTTTCTACGCCACCGCCCCAGAAAGTACAATCCTGTCCAAACTCTTTCTTCAGAAATTCAGGTTCCATATCAACAGCATTCGTTTGTACCGGATTGAATATCTCAATGCCGGCCTCAATCAAATCGGGCATCAATGAAGAAATAGAGCCGCAAGAATGAATAAAGGTATGCATTTGGCTATGTGATTTGACATAATCGCATAACTGTTTGTGACGAGGTTTGAAAAGAGTTTTATAGGTATCTACATCCATGAACGGGCCGGTTGTCATTCCGAGGTCATCCCCGAAACGGATAATATCAACTATATCACCGACTGAAGAACAGACCTTTTCCAAAGTAGCCAAATGACGTTTCAGCAATTCATCCAATACCCGTTCCACCTGTTCGGGATCGCAAAGCAGATCCATCAGGAAATTATCCATCCGACGCAGGAAAGTTCCCCATTCGAAGAGATTGCAACCACAGACAATCATCAATGCCTTATCCGTTGTTTCCCGTAGATGCAGGGCATTCTTACGTAATTGTTCCCAGAAACCGTCATCGGCAGCATGGTCCCAGGGACTGTGCACATAACGTGACCAAAGGACACGTCCCATCTCCTCATCCAGACTATCATAACTATCGGGATAGCCATCCACATAAGGGAAATAAGACTGATCGAAGAAAGTAGCACCTTTCGGCATCATCGCCAGCAGGCGCTTGCCATCGGTATCGTAACAGTGATACGATCCGTTAGGCTGGACTACAGGATTGAACCAGGCAGGATACAACGCTTTGTCACCATTTGCCAGAATCGTGTCATGCCAATCAGACGGCTGTACATTAAAAGTACGGCCAATGTCAAGGACATCAATGCCGAACTGATCGATAATCGACATATCCGGTTGTGCCAGCTGCTGCACGACATCATATATTTGTACCGGCAAATCGGTCCGTCCTAAATGTTTCAGTAAATTAGAATAGGCAATTGCAGAAATGCCTGAACTGGGAGTTGCTCCCATATCGACCGGAACACGATCGGGCTCTTTATGAGCTATAGCTGATAAAACACATTCTCTTGAAGTCATAATTCTTAATTGTTAATTATTAAAGGTTACTCTCCTCCACTCATTCCAATGAGGAAAGAAGCTATAATCAATACGATCAGTCCGGCATACATCCAGATTTTCGTCTTTGTATCTGTCGCTTTCCATTCGCCCCGATACAATCCCCAAAGCGTAGCGAATACAATGGTCAGAGACATCAAGATGCCCCAGGCCGTAAACGAGAACTCGCCCATCCGGCTTTTCCCCATACCATAAAAGATAAAGTTGACAAACCATAGGAAGCCCGCCAAACCGCTATACAAATAATTGCTTGAAACGGCAATGTCTCTTGTCTTTACAAACGCTTTCAGATTGTTATTCTTCTTTGAAAGGAACAGACACCAAAGCGCAGTCGCCAGAAAAGATCCGCCGAACAAAACAAAGAAAACAGGTAATGTCTGGAATAACGGATCGATACCTGCAGCAACCAAAGCTGATGAAATTCCGGTTCCCTGTTCTATACCCAATGCCTGCGAAGCCCCGGTTATTCCGACAAAAAAGACTAAAAGCAGTCCTTTTCCGAAATTAAGTTCCGAATTAGCCTCCGACCCGGTTCCTTTATCTTTCCGATAACCGGCATAACCGCTTAATGCTATACCGATAGCGGCTACCAACAGACCTATAATCAGCATTGTCCCCCCTGATTGCTGCAAAAGGATGCTCAATCGCCCATCGATAGCCGGAGGAATGATCGTCCCCAATATCATCATCAATCCCAGAGAGAGGGAGAAGCCTAACGACAACCCCAGATAACGCAGGGAAAGTCCGAAAGTAAGATTACAAATGCCATAGATGATCCCCAGTAAAAAGATCCATCCCAATGTCTGTGCCGGAACACCGGACAACACCTCCATGAATCCCGGACAGAAAATGAAACAAGCCAACAGGGGGATAATCACATAACCGAACAAACTATATATCAGCCAATAGTTTTCCCAGGCCCAGTTACGGGTCTTTCCAAAGGGAATCGAAAAACTTCCTGAAGAGAAAGCTCCGATAGCTATCAGCCCGATTCCGAATAATAATTCAAATGTCATAATTTTATTCCTTTTTTCTTCTAATATTCCGATATACACAAGAGGAACTGTTACAGATAGCACAACCGTAAGGCCGCTTTCTGACCTCATCCCCTATTCCTATAATTCCGCTAACAGATTTGATCGGTTGCATCAGGCAAGATTCATTGATCGTGACCCCGGTCGGATGCTCTCCGATATAGTCAAACAGATCACGTTGCCCGGATAGTGCCCATTCGCAATATCCCGGACTATAACGGTTTGTGATCTTCTTACCTTGTTCCATCATCTCCTTTTCCAAATACTGCTGCACCTTATCCATCGCACTCTCTACAGTAGCCGAACCGATCGACTCAACAACGAATGCTTCCAAAAAATCCCCATTTTGTTGATAAGTATGCGACAATCCGGTAAACCTCTGCCCCGCTGTACACAGGAATAGGGCTATACGGTCAGCCCCTTTCATATAACCACTGATTTTACGGCCTGTATGTAAATGTCCTGAAGAACAAACGACCGTTCCGTCTTTTACATTTACTTCCGGACAATCCAATATACGGTAGCCACCAATGATCTCCTTTGAGTCCTTCAATTCATCAAAGGTCTTCTCCACAATCTCCGCAACGAGTGCATAACTATCCGAATCTGGAATTTGGAGATATTCCATCAATACAGGAATTTCCGGACGAACCTCTTCAAACGTGAATGTGTATGACCGAAACATTATTTTACTTTATTAAAATCGGCAATAGCCTGATAAAATGCCCTGATATTTGCATCCGGAACCAAAGGAGGCATATCACAACCGGAAGAGATAACAAAGTTTTTATACTGTGCAGTTTTTGAGAGTAGCTCGGCTGTAGTCCGGTATACCTCTTCCGATGTTGCTTGCTTCAGAATACCGACAGGGTCGATATTTCCCATCACAATAAGGTCAGACGGACATTGCTCCAATGCCTCAACCATATTTACCGCATTCCCGAAATGCAATGCAGCTGCGCCGGAGTCAATCATCGCCTGAGTACATTGCCCCTGATTTCCGCAATTATGCAGGATTACAACAAAGTCATCATCCTGTACCGCCTCCACAATCTGACGGACATAAACGGTTGAATACTCCTGACAATCTTCATTGGATAATAATCCGGCAGCCGGTTCAGCCATGATCACACCTGTAGCACCGATTGCTTTCAGCTCCCGGCAATAAGCAGTAATATAAGCTGTACATTTATCCAACAACATTTTAATTACATCAGGCTCGATATAAATACCAACCATAATTTCGGACATGTCATAGAGTCTTCCCGCTAATGAGAAAGGACCGATACAACCGGACAGTACAGGTTTGTCTTTGATATTTTCCACTGCCAGACGATTCGCTTTCAGATATTCAGGCATTCTTCCGGCAGACAAAGAAGGAACCTGCAAATTTTTCACAGATTCTTCATCGCACACCAATCGACCTGTTACACTCGGTACCTCATGTTCCGGCATACTGATCGTACAACCAAAAGCCTCTGCTTCGACAGTCAAATCCATAATGACAGTACAAGCCGTTGTTTGATAGGTTTCTGTCACATTCTTAATTGCCTGATAATGAACCTCACCGTCAGTTACTGCATCAATCACGTTTTTCCCAATCGCTTCAATACCGGGATGGGTCATGATAGGGATAGCGATTCGTTTATCGCTATCCTGCAATTGTTTGATAAATTTATTCATATGCTTCAGGCTACGATTGAATCCAACCAGTTGATATTATCCTGCGGATCACGGGCATAAGCATCCGCTCCGATCTTTTGTGCAAACTCCGCATTCAACGGTGCGCCACCGACAACCACTTTAGTTTCGGGATATTTTGCACGTATAGTGGCGATCATCGGTTGCATATTACTCATGGTAGTAGTCAGCAAGGCAGACATGCCGCAGACAGCTCCGGGATGTTCGTCCAATGCCTGGATATATTTCTCGGCCGGCACATCCGTCCCCAAGTCGATCACTTCCCAACCGGAGCCTTCCACCATCATGCCTGTCAGGTTCTTGCCGATATCGTGCAAATCCCCCATAACGGTACCGATAACAAATACACCTTTTCGTTTGATCTCGCCATTCTGAAAAAAAGGTTTCAGGTGCTTCATGGCACTATTCATCGCTTTAGCCGATAACAGCATTTGAGGCACGAATATCTTCCCTTCCGTAAACTTATTGCCAACCCGGTTCATTGCCGGGATCAGGGCGTCATTCAGTACGGATTGAGGAGATAAGCC
>Ga0129317_1001275_pt1 | contig 19502 bp, 17 predicted proteins | sample Cm1ome_FD_94430 | JGI IMG/M metagenome (GOLD analysis project Ga0129317, IMG submission 94430) | Eastern black-and-white colobus group fecal microbial communities from Wisconsin, USA - Cm1105 metagenome | ecosystem: Host-associated > Mammals > Digestive system > Large intestine > Fecal | place... | reverse complement strand
TCTAATAAAAGAATATTTTTAAGAAGCATGACACATTCATCATCTTCAAAGACCTTACTAGCGAAGGTATCATCAAATAAAACAAACCGATTGATAGTATTAGAGTAATCTAATAAAACGTCTTGTAACATATAAACCTCCTTTCTCTATTTGCAAGGAGATATACACTTATATTATAGCATATTGCAAACCATATACAATAAGAAATATATCCTCCTACTTACTATATAGTCAAAAAAAATCAAAATTTCTTCAAAAAAATAAAAAAAGTTCAAATATTTTTTAATCGAACTCTTTATTACTAAAATAGCGAAGTGTTTCCACTTCGCTATCACTTAAACTATTTAATTGCTTTATGGTATTCTTGTAATGATTTTACTTCATGACTACCATGAATTTTCATTTCCATAATACCTTCTAAAGACGCACTTGCTGCAGCAATGTTTGTCATATATGGAATACGCATTTTGATAGCTGTTTTTCTAATATAACTATCATCATGAGCACTTTGTTTACTATGTGGTGTATTAATAACAATTGCTAAATCTCCATTGATTAATGCATCAGAGATATTTGGTTGCCCTTCATGAATTTTCTTAATTTTTTCAACTGGAATTCCAGCTTCTTTAATTAATTCACAAGTGTTACCAGTTGCTACAATTGTAAATCCAGCATCATAATATCCTCTTGCTAAATCAACAACTTTAGGTTTATCTAAATCATTAACACTGATTAATACTTTACCTTCAGTTGGTAAAATTGTTTTTGCCCCTTCTTCAGCTTTATACATAGCCGCACCATAAGAACTTGCAATTCCTAAAACTTCACCAGTTGATCTCATTTCAGGTCCTAAAATAGGGTCAACTTCTGGGAACATATTGAATGGGAATACAGCTTGTTTTACCCCAATATGTGGAATTTTCTTTTCAGTTAATGTAGGTACAGGTGATTCTCTACCAGTTAAATCTAAAGTCACAATATCAGTTGCAATTCTAACCATGTTAACATTACATACTTTTGATACTAAAGGTACAGTTCTAGAAGCTCTAGGATTTGCTTCTAATACATAAACCTTATCATCAGCAATTGCATATTGCATGTTCATTAAACCACGAACATTCATTTCTTTAGCAATCTTCTTTGTATATTCTTTAATTGTTTCTAAATGTCTCATTGGAATATGTTTAGAAGGTAAGATACATGCTGAGTCACCAGAGTGAATACCAGCCAATTCAATATGTTCCATAACAGCAGGAACAAAGACATTTTCACCATCACTAATAGCATCAGCTTCACATTCCATCGCATTATTTAAGAATCTATCAATTAAGATTGGTCTATCAGGAGTCACCCCAACAGCAGCTTCCATATATCTTCTTAAACTTTCATCATCATAAACAACTTCCATTCCACGACCACCTAATACATAAGAAGGTCTAACCATTAATGGATAACCAATACGTTTAGAAATTTCTAAAGCTTCTTCAACATTAACAGCCATACCAGATTCAGGCATAGGAATTTCTAATTTTTCCATCATTGCATTAAATAAATCTCTATCTTCTGCCATATCAATAGTTTCAGGAGTTGTTCCTAAAATATTAACACCATTTTCTTTTAATTGAGAAGCTAAGTTTAATGGTGTTTGTCCACCAAATTGAGCAATAACTCCAACAGGTTGTTCTTTTTCATGAATACTTAATACATCTTCTAAAGTTAATGGTTCAAAATATAACTTATCAGAAGTATCATAATCAGTAGAAACAGTTTCTGGGTTACAGTTAACAATAATAGTTTCAAAACCTAATTTCTTTAAAGCTAATGAAGCATGAACACAACAATAATCAAATTCAATACCTTGACCAATTCTATTAGGTCCACCACCTAAAATCATAATTTTCTTTCTATCATTATGAATACGACTTTGATCAGGAGCATTATATGTAGAATAATAGTAAGCATTATCTTTTGTACCACTCACATGAACTGGTTCCCAAGATTGATGAATACCATTAGCTAATCTTTCTTCTCTAATTGCTTTTTCTTCAACATTTAAAATTTGACTTAAATATTTATCAGAAAAACCATTTTGTTTTGCTTGTTTTAAAACATCAACAGGTAATTCTTTACCATTATATGCTTTAATAGCTTCTTCTTCCTCAACTAATTCCTTCATTTGTTCAATGAAATAATGTTTAATTTGAGTCAATTCAAACAATTCTTCAACAGTAGCACCTTTTCTTAAAGCTTCATACATAATAAATTGTCTTTGACTAGTTGGAACAGTTAATTTTTGTAATAATTCTTCTTTTGTTAAGTCATTGAAATCTTTAGCATAACCTAAACCATATTGACCAATTTCAAGAGAACGAATTGCTTTTTGGAAAGCTTCTTTATAAGTCTTACCAATACTCATAACTTCCCCAACAGCTTTCATTTGTGTACCAAGTTTATCTTCAGCACCTTTGAATTTTTCAAAAGCCCAACGTGCAAACTTAATAACAACATATTCACCATCAGGTTCATATTTATCTAAAGTTCCATATTTACCACATTCAATTTCATCTAATGTTAAACCAGCTGCTAACATAGCTGAAATCAAAGCAATAGGGAATCCAGTTGCTTTAGAAGCTAAAGCACTTGAACGAGATGTTCTTGGATTAATTTCAATTACACAAATTCTATCAGTCTTTGGATTATGAGCAAATTGAACATTTGTTCCCCCAATAACACCTACAGATTCAACAATTCTAAAGGCTTGATCTTTTAAACGATCTTGACAATCCTGTGAAATAGTTAACATTGGTGCACTACAGAAAGAATCCCCAGTATGTACCCCAATTGGATCAATGTTTTCAATAAAACAAACTGCAATCATGTTGTTCTTTGCATCACGAACAACTTCAACTTCAAGTTCTTCCCAACCTAAGATTGATTCTTCAATCAAACATTGATGAACTAAACTTGCTTGTAAACCACGAGAAACAACTGTTTTTAATTCTTCAACATTATAAACAAGTCCTCCTCCGGCACCACCCATAGTATAAGCAGGTCTAACAACAACAGGATATCCTAAATCATCAGCAATAGCTAAAGCTTCATTCACAGTATTTGCAATTCCACTTCTGGCCATTTCAATACCAAGTTTATCCATTTCTTTTTTAAATTCTAATCTATCTTCTCCACGTTCAATAGCATCAACTTGTACACCTAAAACTTTAACATTGTATTTATCTAAAACACCAGCTTGATTTAACTCAGAACATAAATTCAATGCAGATTGTCCACCTAAGTTAGGTAACAATGCATCAGGTCTTTCTTTTTCAATAATTTGAGTTAATCTTTCTACATTTAATGGTTCAATGTAAGTTACATCTGCTGTTTCAGGATCAGTCATAATTGTAGCTGGATTTGAATTCACCAAAACAATCTTATAACCTAAATTCCTTAAAGCTTTACATGCTTGTGTTCCAGAATAATCAAACTCACAAGCTTGACCAATAATAATAGGTCCAGACCCAATCACCAATACAGTATTAATGTCATCTCTTTTTGGCATAAAATTTCCTCCTCTTTCTTGTGTTTATTTCATAAAAAAGACATATCAACAATAACGATATGTCTAAAAACAGAAATATAAAAAATGAGAAAAAAGGCTATGATTATCAACAAATTTACAATCTTTAAATTTCACAATCGTTGCCATAGTTTCTCATTCCTTTCTTATTCTTATATAGTATATTCAAAACATAAACATAATTCAAGAAATTTTTACAAAAAAAATTTAATAATTCTTTATACGGCTTTTTGTATCAATAATAATACATGTATTTGAATCAATATCTCTCATAATCGTTTGCATATAACTTTTGGAAATACCAATACATCCAAAAGTATGTCCAGTACTTGTTAAACAATGTAAAAATATACCTGAGCCTTTTCCCGCAACATTCCCACTATTATAATTTAATACTGCTACGTATTGATAAGGTTTTATAAAATCCATTAAATGTTCATCATCTTTCTTAGAACAATTATGCTCTTGAATATCTTCATCAATAAATTGATTATAGTACGTTTCCCCACACCAATAATCATTTTCATCTATTTGATGATAACTCCAATTTGTACCTGGATTAGAAGCAATACCCATTAGCTTGGTAAACGTAAATAATCCACTCGGTGTTTTCTTATCACCTTCTTTTGTCTTATTAATACCATTTTTACCTAATTGAGCAGATGTTGACATCACTAGATTCCATTTATCATCAACCTTTTTATAATATTCAAATTGTCCATTCCTTGTTGAAGTATTATTTGCTGAAACAATCATAATTTTCGAATATTTATTTGCAGCTTTTAATGTTGTGACTAAAGGTTCGTCCTCTACTGGCTTTTCTTGAGGTGTTGATGGAACAACAGGTTCCACAGGTGCAGGCTGATTTGTTGATTCTTTTTTCTTTTCCACTACAATTGTACATTGGGCTTTCTTATCATTTTTGCTTTTCACATCAACAATCGTTTTTCCAGCACTTTTCGCAGTGATGACACCTTTATTATCAACACTCACAATACCATTATTTCGACTAGTATATGATAATGACTTATCGGTTGCATCTTTAGGAAAAACTGTTGCTTTTAAAGTATATTTTTGACCCTCTGTTAAAGTGATTGATGTCTTATTTAAACTAATAGTTTCAACATCAACAACTGCACTTTTAACTGTAACTTGACACATTAATGTTAGCTTATTAACTTGAGCTTTAATCATTGTTGTTCCCTTCTGATTTGCAGTAACCTTCCCATTTGCATCAACTAAGGCAATCTTAGAATTATCGCTCGACCATTGAATTGATCGCAAACCACCATTTAACACTTTTAAATCTATCGTTTCTTTTTCCTTCATTACTACACTTGTTTTTTCAAGTACAGGTACCTCATAAATCTGTGGAGGTTGTATACTTATAACAATATCTTTATCCGTAGAAGTTTGGCATGCACATAAAATCAACGCTAACACAACATACATTATTTTTTTATAACCATTCATTATATACCCTCTCCTCACTTCTTTTATTATAATATATTTTTATTAATATCTGTATTATTTTTTATTTCATGTTAGTCAACATTTTTATTTGATATTATTAGTTTATTCTCTTAATTCTTTTTAAAAATACTGATCCTTGTTATAATTAAATAAAGAAATAGATCATATATAAAAGGAGGAAACTAAAATGAAAAAAATAAAAATTATAATAAGCATTTTATTTTTAATAACATTATGTAAAAGCAATGTAGTCCTGGCAGATAACGATATAAAGGATGGTCCATGTGAACCACCTGTTATGATGTACAACAACAAAAGATACGAAGGAATTGATTTGGCCTTAAAAAAATTAGATAATAAATTTGAGTATGTAGGAACTATTCAATATCATGAAACTTTTAAATCATTTGATCCAAAAGATAAACTTGTAACTAATATCGAATTATATAAAGATAAAAAAGCATATGTAAGAAAGAATGAAAAAAACTTTATATTTATTGAACAAGTTAGAGATCAACAAGTGTTCTATGAAATGTTAGAAACAAAGGAAGGTGATTAGAAATGAAGAAAATATGTATTTTCATATTTGTTTTATTTTTAGTTGGATGCCAGAAACAGCCAAAAGGCATTTTATATCAAGAGCATTTATATGTTGATACAGGTATTCCTCTAATAATTAATCCCCATAATCCTAGCATTAGTGTTCCTTTAAGCTTTACTAGTGTACATAGACATCTTGCAGAAATAACTGACCCTAAATATAAAGATGCATCATTATATAAAATAGGTCAACATGACAGATATATCATTGCTAATATTGGTGATGATTATCAATTATTTGAAAGAGAAGATTTTAATCGTTAGTGATTTATTTTAAAAGTCAATTCTATAAAAGAATTGATTTTTAATTTTAAAAAGAATATGACATTTGCCATATTCTAATTAATTCTTGTTATGTCATATCCTTCTTCTTTAAAACGTTCAATAATCTTTTGGATATGTGCATTTCCATTTGTTTCACAAGTAACACGAAGTTCTACTTCTGAAAAACGTGCAAAGTTTTTAAATTGGTTATGTTCTACCCCAATAACATTAGCATTACATTCAGATAAAACATGAGCAACATATTCTAACTCACCAGGTTTATCTAATAATTGAACAGTAAATGTAAAGATTCTTCCTCTAGAAATTAATCCTTTATTGATCATAGACGAAATAGATGTCACATCAATATTTCCTCCACTTATTAAAGAAACCACTTTTTTATTCTTTTCATTTAATTTCTTTAAAGCAGCCAATGATAAAATACCTGAATTTTCTGCCACTAACTTATGCTTTTCAACTAACAATAAGAAAGCATCCATTAACTCATAATCAGAAACTGTAATAATTCCATCAACATATTCTTTAATATAATCAAAAGTCTTTTCACCAATTTGTTTAACAGCTGTACCATCAGCAATTGTAACAGCTTCTTTTAAAGCAACAACTTGATCCTCATTAATTGCTGCCAAAGCACTTGCAGCACCTTCAGGTTCAACCCCAACAATCTTAATTGTTGGTTTGATTTGCTTAGCAGCACATGCAATACCAGAAATCAAACCACCACCACCGATAGGTACTAAAATAATATCAGTATCTGGTAATTCTTCTAAGATTTCTAAAGCAATTGTCCCTTGTCCTTCAATAACATCTTCATCATCAAAAGGATGAACAAATGTATAACCATGTTGCTTTTGTAAATCGCAAGCTGCTTGATATGAATCATCATAAACTTCACCTGCCAAAACAACATCAGCACCATGTGACTCAGTTGCTTCTACTTTAATTAAAGGTGTATGTTTAGGCATAACAATTGTTGCCTTAACTCCTAATTTATGTGCTGCATAAGCTACACCTTGAGCATGATTCCCAGCAGAAGATGCTATTAAACCTTTTTTCTTAGCTTCATCACTCATTTTAACAATCTTATTATATGCTCCTCTAATTTTAAAAGCACCTGTTCTTTGTAAGTTTTCTGGTTTAATATAAACTTGGTTTTTACATTCTTTTGAAAAAGCTTCACTGTATATTAAAGGAGTTGGTTCTATAACTTCATCAACTCTCTTTTTTGCTTCTTGAAATTGTTCTAACTTTAACATATGATTCCCTCCATTATATGCTCACTATTATAACACGAATATTTCATTATTTGAATTGATTTTTTTCATTATCATAAATATAGTCTATACTTTTTAGTTTTTCTATAATTTCTTGCTTAGAAATATCTAAATCATCACATAATGATTCTAATGAATCATATTGATCTCTTAATTTCATATTAATAAAGCTAAGCAACATAGCTGGATCTTTTGGTATCATTATAATTCAATCCCTTCAATATATTTAGCTAAAGTAAAAGCAATACCATCTTCATTATTTGATAAAGTGATTTCATTTGCTTTTTCTTTCACTTCATCAACCCCATTAGCCATAGCAACACCTAAACCAGCATACTCAATCATACTCAAATCATTATACCCATCACCAAAAGCCATCACTTCTTCTTGTTTAATACCCAATGATTTAGCTAGACGATCTAAAGAAACAGCTTTATCAATACCTTTAGCCATAATTTCAATAAAGAAAGGTGCACTTCTATAAATACTCAAACGATCACCAAATGGTTCTTTAAACTCATCAATGATTGTTCCTACATAATCAGGTTGACCAGACAACAATACTTTATGAATAGGATCTTTTAAATTATCTTTAAAGTTAACCTTCTTAGTCTTAATATCATTAATTTCAGCTTCTAAGACAACATATTGTTGATCAATATCTTCACCAACAATCACATCATCTTCATAAGTAATACAAGCTACATCATAATTTTTTGAACGATCATAAGCTTGCTTTGCTTCTTCAATTGTTAAGGTTTGTTCATAAATTGTTTCATTTGTTTTCACATCAACAACTCTTGCACCATTAAAAGATAAAATATAACCTTCATATTTTTCTAATTCCAATGCTTTTGCTTCATGTCTTAATCCAGGTGTTGGTCTCCCAGATGCTAAGACAACTTTTATTCCTAATTCTTGTGCTTGAATCAATGCTTTCTTTGTTTTTTCTGTAATTTCATTATTTGAATTTTTTAATGTTCCATCTAAATCTAATGCTATTAATTTATATTTCATAATTGACCTCCTATTATTTGTTTTAATATTAAATGATTTCTTTATTTTTGTCTATATTGTTGTATAATATTGTTATTATTGGAGGAATTTTTATGTTTATTAAAAAAGTAAAACAAACACTCATTTTAGAAATGATTATTAATACAATTTTAAGTTTATTTATGCTTATTATTTATTGCCAAAACATTTTAAACAATGATATATTTTTTAATCTTTTTTATTTAGGATTTCCTATATCTTTATTATGTATAATACTTGGAATAGAATGGTACTCCGTTCTATTCCAAAGTAAAAATAGTCTACCTATCAGGCAATACTTAGAACAACTCATTCAAAAACACACTCAAGAATTTGAACCTTATCACCAAGTTGCTCAAAATGCTTTTATGAAATATGCAACCACAAAAGGAATAACAACAATTATTTATTATTTTTTACTCAATGTATGTCTTATGGCATTTATATATTTCTTGTTTATTAAAGACTCTCCTTTATTATTAACTTTACTTATTACTTATCTTTTTATTTTTGTTATTGTTTTAGTTCGTAATATTTTTTGTATTTATATTCTTAATAAGAAATATTATTTTTGTTATATTGAGCCACAAAATCAAGGTTTCATTTATATTTTAATGACTTATTATTTATTACAGGTCAATGTTAGCGAAGAAGTATTAGTACCTTATTTTGATTTAGCGAACATCTCTGCTACACTAAGTAGAGAATTATACTTTGAAGAAGGCTATGAATATATTCAGTTATGGAAAAAGAATTTAAAAAAGTTCCCTCCAATTTATCAATTCTTATATATCGAACATTGTATAGCTCATCTTTCTATGTTAGATAGACACAATGAAGTTGAACTTGCTTATCAAGATTATCTTGCAACGCAAAATAAGCATTCTCTTTTAAAAAAGAATAAAAACGTTATAAAAATGACTTATTGTGTTTCTTTATCTTACGCCTATAGTAAACAAGATTGGCAAACAATTATTGATTTAGAAAAGAACTATTATCAATATTTTGATAAATTACAAGAACATGATGCATATTACTTTTATTGTGCTTATAAGCATATTGACGAAGAAAAAGCTCATGAATTACTACAAAATTATCCAAATAACAAATTTTTTAAAAAATATATAATAAATGAATAGGAAGTGAATTATGACTACAACAAAAAATTTCTTTAAATATGTGAGTTTAAGTATGTTAAGTATGCTGGGAATGTCTTGTTATATTTTAGCAGATACTTTATTTATAGCGAATGGTATAGGTCTTGATGGTTTAACGGCTTTGAATCTTGATTTACCGATTTATAATGTGATTTTTGGTATTGGTTTATTATTAGGTGTGGGTGGAGCAACTCTCTTTTCTATTTGTCAAGCGAGAGAGGAACATCAAAAAGCATCAACTTATTATACTCTTGCTATTAAACTAGGAATTATGATTTCTATTCCTATTACGCTTATTTGTTTTTTTGGTGCTGATCAGATTGTTACTTTATTAGGAGCAAATTCAGAGATTCAAGATATGGCTGCTCTTTATTTAAAAAGTTTTGTAGCTTTTACACCTTTCTTTATTCTTCAACAAATTGTTGTTTGTTTTATTAGAAATGATCATAATCCTAGATTAGCAAGTCTTGCTATGTTAGCTGGAACTTTATTTAATATTGTCTTTGATTATATTCTTATTTTCCCTTGTGATTTAGGGATGATGGGAGCAGCACTCGCAACTGGATGTTCTCCTATTGTAACATTAATTATTTGTAGTTATCATTTTATTAGCAAACAAAATCATTTTCACTTTATTAAAACATCTTATCGTTTGAAATATATCAAAAAGATATTTCAAATCGGTATTTCTGCTTTTATTACTGAATTATCTTCAGGGGTTATTATTTTTGCTTATAATAGTGTTGTTTTAAATATTGGTGGTAATATTGCAGTAGCAAGTTATGGTATTATTAGTAACCTTGCTATTGTGGTGACTTCTTTATTTAATGGTATAGCACAAGGTATTCAACCTTTAATTAGTCATTGTTTTGGTGCTAAAGAAATGAAACATATTAAAGAATATATGAAACTTGCGATTATTTCATCTCTTGTATTAGCAATTATGGTATGGTTAAGTACTTTGCTTTTCCCAGAATCTATTATTTCTTTATTTAATAGTGAAAACAATCAAACCATGATTAGTATTGCTAAGATTGGTTTACCATTATATTTCTTTGCTTATTTCTTTGTTGGGGTTAATATGATATTAATATCTTATTTTGCTTCAACTTCTTTAGTCAAGTCATCTTCACTTTTATCAATTTTAAGAAGTGGACTTGTTGTGATTCCATTGGTTCTTATTTTATCACAAGTATTTTTATTAACTGGTGTTTGGATATCTTATCCTATTAGTGAATTGTTGATTATGTTCATAGGGATTATCTATTTTAAAAAAAGTTTGATAGACTAAAAAACAGCAGTCGTTATGATTGCTGTTTTAATATATTTTCTAATTGATTTAATAAATACTGTGTATCTTCTTTTGTTCTTTTAGCAGGTCCTTTTATTCTTTGACCTGATTTTCTTAACTGAGCATGAAGATATCGTGTTGACAACAAGATATTAATATTATCTTCATTAATCACTTTTCCACTTGTATGTAAAACTTGTACTCCTTTTGTTAATAGTAAGCCTGCTAAGCCATAATCTTGCGTAATAACAAGATCACCTTGACTTACAAAATTAACAATTGCCATATCGACACTATCATGTCCAACTTCACACGTTATTATCTTATAATAATTGTCCTCTAAAACATGGGCATAATCTATAAATACATACATGTCAATATCATATTTTAAGGCTATCCTTGAAATACTGTCTTTATCTGGACATGCATCTCCATCAATAATTAATCTCATATCACTTTCATAACCATCATCAAGACAGTCGTAACAATACCACCAATAAATCCACCTAAATGTCCTGTTTTAGAAATTTGTGAATTCATAAATGTATAAAGAAAATTTATAATGATGACTGGTATAAAACCCGAAAAGATTTCACCATACACACCACCTGCAAAATAATATAAAACACAAATAGCTCCAAAAAAACCATAAACAACTCCACTTGCTCCGATTGTTATTGTTGCATTACTACTTTCAAATATTTCTGAAGCAGAGTAACACAATAAAGAGCTCAACAACATTGATGCAATAACCAAACATAAATAGGGCACAGTTCCAAACATATATTCAAAGAAACTTCCTAAATCATATAAAGCATAAGCATTCATTAAAAAGTGAAGAAAATCAATATGAATAAAATTACAAGTTATAAAACGATAATATTCATGTCTTTCTCTTACATTAGGCGGATAGAAAGCCCCTAATTTCAAAGCACAATATGTTTTATCATCTTGACTTATAAAATTAATATAAATAAATATAGCTAAACAAATAAGAATAAAAAGATTTGTTATCATTCCACTATCGTTACCTTTCTCACTTTTTTTCTCACGTTTCCTGAATGATCTGAAACACGATATGTTAACGAATAAACACCAACTTGATTAACATCTACACTACCTTCTACTTTCAATTGAGAAGTCATATCTCCATCAACATCATCAAATACTGTTACTCCCACTAATGCATCAAAATATGATCCTACAGTTAATTGTATATCTTCAATACCTTTAATCACTGGTGCATTATAATCAGCAGATACTACAATTTTTACTCTTAAAACTGCTGATTGATTTTTATACGAATCTTCTACAATTATACGTTCAATATATGACCCTTCAGCAGTATATGTTTTTTCTTTAACCTTTTCTTTCGTTTCTTGATCATAGAAGTAAACAGTTGTCTTTGAATTATCTTCTATCTTTTCAATTAAGTTTTTTGCCTTAATCTTTTCTCCAAGTTTAATATTCCATTCTACTTTCTTTAGTTGAACCTTTGGCTTACTCGTATCTACAACTTCTATTTCAAAAGGATAAGTTTCACCAAAATATTCAACAGAAGCCGGATATTTACCTACTTCCGTAGAAACAAGTTTTATATTTAATTTAACACTTTTTAATATAGATGGATTAGCATTCACATAATCCTCTACTTTTGTTGAAATTGTTTCTCCATATTCATATGTAAAACAATTTCTTTTTAATTTAAGAGGTGTAATTGTTAATGTCAAATAAATCAATAATATATCTACTGCTACAAAAACAGATAATACTGTAATAATAAGCTTATTCTGCATGACATCCACCTCCGATTTCAATTATAGCATATTTTTGTGAATTTTTTGTGTTATATTATCAAAAAGCACCATACTTTTCAACACCAATGAAAAGAAGGACATTCATCCTTCTAATAAGATTCAAAATGACTCTTATCTAGTCCTAAAACATCTTCCAAAGTCTTATTCAATGGTGTTTGATAACTTAATGCAAGTGAATAACTTGCATTATTATTAAATTTTTCATCAATAACAACTGCTTCTTCTAATTGTTTTTCATCTTCAATTAGCCATTCTTTGATAACTTGATCATTTTTCTTTAATACCATTTTTATTGGTAAGGCACTTTGAATAGGAGTTGTACTATCCTCTGCATAATTTTCTATAAAAAATTTTTCATCAAAGAATTCCTCAATGTAGTTTGTCTTATCACGACAATTAAGCATACTAAACTTAATTTCAAAGCTTTGATTAGAAGTCGCTTTCAATTCAGGGGAAAACGCTATTCCATACATATAATTCTCTATTGGAAAAGCAATGGCATCAAAAGTTGTTTCTTGTTCTTCCATTTGAATTGTAATAGATTTAATATCCTTAGCATCTATTTCTTTTTCACAAATATAAGATAATTCATTCCCTATTGTTGAATAAATATCTAATTCTTCTTTAGTTCCATCTTGATATAGTAAAGTCATAATACCTTCTTCATGAGGTTTATATGTTTCAATATATGCTTTGAAGTTCATTTTTTGATTTTTAAAACTTGTTATTTTAACTTCAAAATGTAAATTACTTATAAAAGAATTTGATATTTCTTTTGTGATTTGTTGTTGAATATTTGAAATGCGTTCTATTGGTTCTTCTTTTGGTGTGTAATATGTTGTTGGATTACTTTGAGTTGCAAGTGGACAGATAATAAACACTACTAATGAACAAATGATTATTGATATTAAAACAATTAATAATCTATGACTTTTTTTATTTGTTTTTAAAATCTCTTTTGTTAATTCATTTTTATCCTCAACTATATTTTCCTCTATTATTTCTTCGTGATCGAAAATCAATTCATCAACAGTAATTTCAAAAATACACGCTAATTTTTTTAAAGTCTTAATATCTGGTTCATTATAATTGCTCTCCCATTTCGATATCGCTTGCCTTGTTACATTCAATAATTGAGCAAGTTCTTCTTGAGTCATATGTTTTTGTTTCCTTAAATTTTGAATATTTTTACCAAGTGTCATATATATCCCTCCTCACCCATACTATAACAAAGTTACTTGATTTATTATATAGTGTATTGCTTGCATTCACGCTACGTTTCGTTGCTTATATCCATTATATCATTTTTCTATAAATAATTTTCTTATAAAAATCAAAAAAGGGTTCGTCATTGAAACCCTTATAATCTTGATAATACTTTTTCTTTTCCTAATAATACAATAGAAGCTGCTAAATCAGGACCATGCATAATACCAGTTGTTGCAATACGAATTGGCATATATAACATTTTACCTTTCGCTTTTGCTTCTTTTTGAGTTGCTTTAATACATGCAAAGATATTTTCTGCAGTAAAGTCTTCTTCTGATAATTCTTCTAATTTTGTTTTAAAGACCTTTAATGTATTTGGAATACTTTCTTCTTTCATGAATTCAGCTGCTTCTTCATCCATATGAACATCATTTTCAAAGAATAGTTTGACTTGTTCAACAATTTCTTCTCCATGAGTGATATGATCTCTATGAACTTCTACTAAGTTTTTTACCCATTGTTCACTCTTATCTGATAAATCATATGCTTTCTTTAAGAACGGTAAACATAATTCATAAAGTTCATCTACAGTCTTATTCTTTAAATATTGGCTATTAATCCAATTTAATTTATCAATATTAAAGATTGCTCCTGATTTAGAAATACGTTTCACATCAAATTCTTCAATCAATTCTTCTAAAGTTAATAATTCTTTTTCACCTTTAGGTGACCATCCTAATAAAGCAATATAATTTAAAATCGCTTCATTTAAATATCCTTTTTCAATTAAATCTTGATAAGAAGCATCTCCATTACGTTTACTTAATTTATGTTTTTCATCTTTCATAACAGGTGGACAATGAATATAAGTAGGTGTATCCCATCCAAATGCTTGATAAATTAAATTATACTTAGGTGTAGAAGATAAATATTCATTTCCTCTAACAACATGTGTAATATTCATTAAATGATCATCTACAATATTGGCAAAGTTATATGTTGGATAACCATCACTCTTTAATAAAACACCTTCAGCAAGTCCAGCATTTTCTACTTCAATATGTCCATAAACTTCATCTTCAAAAGAAGTGATTCCAGTAGATGGAATTGTTTGTCTAACAACATATTTTTCTCCATTAGCAATTCTTGCTTTGGCTTCTTCTAAAGATATATTTTTACATGGATCAATATATCCTAATTCTTCATTTTCACTTTCTTTTCTTGCAGCTTCAATTGTTTCTTCATCACAGAAACAATAATGAGCACCACCTAATTCCACTAATTTATCAGCGTATTCTTTATAAATAGATAATCTTTCAGATTGTACATAAGGTCCTACCTCACCTGGTTTATTAGGTCCTTCATCATATCCTAAACCAGTTTGTTCCATAACATGATAAATCATGTCAACAGCACCTTCTACTTCTCTTTCTTGATCAGTATCTTCTATTCTTAAAATGAAATCTCCACCATCATGTTTCGCGATTAAATATTCATATAAAGCTGTTCTTAAATTCCCGATATGCATATACCCAGTTGGACTAGGGGCAAATCTTGTTCTTATTTTACTCATATATTCTCCTTTCAACTATTATTTTTTATAGATATAGACTACCTTTCTGACCTATTCTAGCATATTTTTTACAAATAGAAAAGATAAGGTTAAATATTCTCTTTTAATAGTTTTATAATCAGTCAAAATATGGTAAACTATTGAAAAGAAAATGTGAGGTGTTTTTTATGGATAAAGAAGTTGGTAAAAATTTTATAGAGAGAATTATAGAACAAGATTTAAGTGAAGGAAAATATACAAAGATTTCAACTCGTTTTCCTCCTGAACCTAATGGTTATTTACATATTGGACATGCAAAATCTATTTTATTAAATTATGGATTAGCACAAAAATATAACGGAAGTTTTAATTTGAGATTTGATGATACAAACCCAACAAAAGAAAAAACTGAATTCGTTGATAGTATTGTTGCTGATGTAGAATGGTTGGGTGCACATTATGATGGTGATGTCAGATTTGCTTCAAATTACTTTGAAGATATGTATGAAGCAGCTGTTAAATTAATAAAAAAAGGAAAAGCTTTTGTTTGTGATTTAACTGCTGAAGAAATGAGAGAATATCGTGGAACACTTACTGAACCAGGTAAGAATTCTCCTTATCGTGATAGAAGTATTGAAGAAAATTTAGATTTATTTGAAAGAATGAAAAATGGTGAATTTGAAGATGGTGCTAAAGTTTTACGTGCTAAGATTGATATGGCTTCTCCAAATATCAACATGCGTGATCCTATTATTTATAGAGTTGCCAGAATGACACATCATAACACTGGCGATCAATGGTGTATCTATCCAATGTATGACTTTGCTCATCCTATTGAAGATGCCATTGAAGGAATTACTCATTCTATTTGTACTTTAGAATTTGAAGATCATAGACCTTTATATGATTGGGTTGTTCAAGAATTAGAATATGCTCATCCACCAAAACAAATTGAATTTGCTAAATTATACTTAACTAATGTTATTACTGGAAAACGTTATATTAAACGTTTAGTTGATCAAGGTATTGTTGATGGTTGGGATGATCCACGTTTAGTCACTATTGCTGCTTTAAGAAGAAGAGGATTTACTCCTGAATCTTTGAAAAAGTTTATGGAATTAGTTGGTGTTGCTAAAAGTAATTCATCAGTTGATTATGCAATGCTTGAATATTGTATTAGAGATGATTTAAAACCAAAAGCACCAAGAGTTATGGCAGTATTAGACCCTATCAAATTAGTTATTGATAATTATCCAGAAGATCAAGTTGAGTATTTAGATGCAGCTGTTAATATGGAAAATCCTGATTTAGGTATTAATCAAGTTCCTTTTGGTAGAGAATTATGGATTGAAAGAGAAGACTTCATGGAAGAACCACCTAAAAAATATTTTAGATTATTCCCTGGAAATGAAGTTCGTTTAATGAATGCTTATTTTGTTAAATGTGTTAGTTATGAAAAAGATGAAAATGGTCAAGTCACTGTTGTTCATTGTACTTATGATCCTGAAACTAAAAATGGAACTGGATTTACTGGTAGAAAAGTCAAAGGAACTATTCATTGGGTTCCAGTAAAACAAGCAAAAAAAGTAACTGTTAGATTATATGAAAACTTAGTTGATGAAGAAAAAGGTGTTTATAATGAAGATGGTTCTGTAAACTTAAACCCTAATTCATTAACTGTTATTGAAAATTGTTATATTGAACCAGTTATTGAAGAAGCAAAAGTTGGAGATGCGTTCCAATTTGTAAGAAATGGATATTTCTGTATTGATGCAAAAGACTCTACAGATGAAAATCCAATCTTCAATAGAATTGTTTCATTAAAAAGTTCATTCAAGTTACCAAAATAAAAACCTCCGAGGAGGTTTTTTTACTTCTTATTTAATAAAACAACACTTTGAGAGACCATTCCTTCGCCTCTTCCAACAAAGCCCAACTTTTCACCACGTGTTGCTTTCACATTAATTTGTGAAATATCACAATGTAATGCTCTTGCAATATTTTCTCTCATTTGCATAATATGTGGTGCCATTTTAGGTTGTTCACACATAATAATGCTGTCAACGTTACCTATTTCATAACCTTCTTTATCCATTAATTCATAAGTATGTTCTAATAAAAGCATTGATGAAATTCCTTTATATTTAGGATCAGTATCAGGGAAATGCTTTCCAATATCACCTAATCCTAAAGCACCAATAATACTTTCAATAATCGCATGTAACAAAACATCAGCATCACTATGCCCCTTTAAACCTAATTCATAAGGTATTTCTACTCCCCCTAAAATTAACTTACGTCCTTCTACTAATTGATGTATATCAATTGATTGTCCAATTCTCATCATATTATTCATCTCCTTTTAAATTGCTGGAATATATATAATCCCATTTCCATTAGTTAAAAACTCATAAATAGGTTGCATAAACCCTTTTGTATCTTCTACATATGCTAATCTTACTTTTTTTATTGTGATTTCATCACCTACATTTTCTAAATAATCTTGATTAAAGTATCCTTTTTTTACTTCTTCAAAAGCTTCATCACTTGATTTGATTTGATATTCTTTAAATGGAGTATATGTTTTTAAATTATAACTTATTTCCTCTAACTGCATATCTTTTGTAACAATACAACTAATCTCTCCATTAACATAATTCCCATCAATGATTTGACGATAGACATTTAAACGATAATAACCTTCTCCCACGTCTTCAAATGTAACGTCTTTTGGAACTTGTATATTATATAATGATAATAAATTTTTGACTTGGTTTAATGACAAATCCTCTTGATAATTATCTTCATTCTCCATATCACGAGGAAAATGGACTGAGAAAGTTCTTCCAATATAATCAATCCATATAGACATGTTTCGATCTTGTGAATAATAGATAATTGTGTCATCATATCTACCGGTCAGTGTATCATCTATAGTTAAATTGGCTTTATCAAAATAGTACTTGGCTATTTTGTAACATTCTTCTTCACTATAAACTTTAGTTTGATAAACATATGCTTGAGGACTCACAGTAGACAATTGTGCTTCATTTGTTAGTTTGATATTGGTCATATCTACCCGTTGATAATAATGCCTTTCAATGTTTCCCAAATCTTTTTGATAGTATGTTATAAAAATTACTGAAAAAACAATGATTGTTATAATTAATGGAATCTGTTTAAAGATGAGAAACAATGATTTAGTTTCTTGATGTTTTATCTTTTGATAAATAAAATACAATATTGCCCAAATTCCAAATCCTATCATACATCCAACAACATTATTTATAATATCATCAATTTCAAAAATACCTCGTCTTGTTATCCATTGAGTCACTTCGATAAACAAAGTCAATCCAAAACCTGTTAAATATGTTACCCACCATTTTTTAAAAACATAATGATATGTTGGTAATATAACCCCTAGGGGAACAAACATAAGAATATTTAATATAATATTACGCCACTCTCTCATTTCAAAATGATTCCATGCATATATATAAGAAGAAAATAAATCTAAGTGTATTCTTGAATTCCATGAATGACTGATTCTTTCTAACAGTATTGTTGCAAATATAACAACAACTATATAACCTAACAACAATCCTGTTGATAATAGTTTCCTTTTATTTAAAGAAATATCTTTATGTCTTTTCTTTTGAATAAAAAAATATATAAAATAAAGAATTCCTATTATTCCTACAATAAAACTCGCTATGATTAAACAAGAAATAGCTAATTGTATAAATTCAGAAGTTCTCATATAACACCTCCTTGTTATTATTCTAGCATAATTCTACATATGATTTATACCATTTTATTTAGAAAAAAGGAGCCCATTTTAAAACGACTCCTTAACAACAATATCTAGTATAAATTCACATATTTTTTTATTTAACTAAAAAGCATTCGCTCAATATCACTTTCATTTTGTACAGCTGATATATGGCAAGAAAGCTGTTCTAGTTGAGATACTGAACTCTCTTCTATTCTTATAACAATATCTGGAGTAAGAGCACCAAATTTATCCTTTAGCGCATTTACAATTGCAGCTGCCATTCCTTCATTTTTACCAATTTCCTTTCCAATTTCTTTCCCAATTTCTCTTTCATTCTCTGCATATGCTTTAGCATACTTTTCTACTATTTCACACATTTTAATTTTTCCGTCCCCTTCCTTTAAATATTTACTTCTTTTTCTTAAGACTTCATAATACATATCATCTGGATTCT
>Ga0129317_1001273_pt1 | contig 19515 bp, 21 predicted proteins | sample Cm1ome_FD_94430 | JGI IMG/M metagenome (GOLD analysis project Ga0129317, IMG submission 94430) | Eastern black-and-white colobus group fecal microbial communities from Wisconsin, USA - Cm1105 metagenome | ecosystem: Host-associated > Mammals > Digestive system > Large intestine > Fecal | place... | reverse complement strand
TGAAACCTACTATGGATTTGCGGACTTCCCAGCCGTGACAGACATAAATGATGTAATAACCAACACTGTCGGAGGAATACTAGGATACATATTAATAAAAAAGTATAGTGAATAATAAGCAAAAGGTAAACAGACGTGCGTAGATAGATTTTTCGAAAATCCTTAGGAATATTCACTTTGTACAGGGGGGATTGTGTGATGAAATTACAACAATTCCTCTTTTTTTATACTATGTCTTAGATGGTATAATCGTATTCAAGATAGATTAGGTTGGTAAAGCGAAGGTTGGTGAAAGCGATGAACGATAGAAATGAATTAGTATTATTTGAGACAAAGGATAATACAATAAAACTAGAAGTTCAAGTTGAGGGAGAAACCGTCTGGCTAAACCGTCAGCAAATGTCAGAGCTTTTTGATAGAGATGTAAAGACAATTGGTAAACATATTAACAATGCTTTGCGAGAAGAATTAGAAGGCCAAGTGGTAGTCGCAAAATTTGCGACTACCACTCAGCATGGCGCAAAATAAGGAAAAACCAGTATAATTTATAATTTCATTTATTTTTTAAATCAGCACCTGCAATTTATATGCGCGATTTAAAATTCTGCTTGTTATTTTAAATCGCACCGTTAGGATGACTGCAATTAACTAAATAAACTTTTGAAATCAATAGCAAGAGACTTGGAATCATCCAGGCTTCTTTTACATCATAGTTATGCTGATATATACTATTGATTATAAGAAAGAATCAATGAATGAGGGTAACTTAGATGAATAGAGAATATGTATTAAGAAAGCTTGGGGCAGTTGTCAATACAGGCAGCCACATCATCGGTTCTGTAAGCGGATCTGGGATGACAGCGAAATATGCTACTATTGGCGGTGCAGACTTCCTGCTTGCTCTCAGTGCTGGGAAAATTCGAAATATGGGTAGAGGCTCATTTGCCAGCTATTTTTGCTATGGAAACAGCAACGAGATAGTTATGGAAATGGGCACAAGTGATCTTATACCACTTCTCAAAGACCAACCGATATTGTTCGGATTGTTTGCAAGTGATCCAACCATCAATGTCTATGATTATCTGCACAAAATCAAAGCTGCAGGGTTTAGTGGAGTTGTCAATTTCCCGACAGTTGCTCTTGTTGACGGGAAGTTCCGTGAAGCAATCGAGGAGGACGGAAATACTTTTGGATTTGAGGTTGAAGCAGTCAGACTGGCCAGAAGCCTTGATATGTTTACAATAGCTTTTGTCACAGATGAAGATCAGACTATACAGATGCTTGATGCAGGGGCAGACGTTATATGTGTGCATCTTGGGTTCACCAAGGGTGGCATCCTTGGGCCAAGAGAATACATATCTTTGGAAAGCGCACGAAAAACAACCGAAAAACTTTTTGCAATATGCGAGGAGAGGAGGCCAGATGTATTTCGCATGATATATGCAGGCCCGGCGACTACAGCGGTTGATACTCAGTATCTATACGGGAATACCTCATGCCAGGGCTATATAGGTGGTTCGACTTTTGACCGCCTGCCTACGGAAAAAGCTATAGTGGATGCCGTCAGAGCTTTCCGGAGTCTCGATGAAAACGACCCTTTACAGAAGATAATTACCGGACAGGTTCGTTCAGCCGATATGGTTCCATTCATACAGGCATATATTTCGAATCATTATGATGCAAAGGTGCAGCTCGGTGATCTGGCGCTGCTTTTGCATGTATCACAGTCATATCTCAGCACCAAATTCAGAAAAGAGGTAGGCTGTAGCTTTACTGATTATCTCCTAAGATTCAGAATGGATAAAGCAGCTGAACTACTGAAAGAAGGTCGCCTATCCTGTAAGGAGGTTGCTGAGAGAGTCGGATATGAGGATTACGCGCAGTTTTCTAAGATGTTCAAGAGCCAGAAGGGGAAGCAGCCTTCGGAATATGGTAAATCAGCACAATAGATAATATAAACACAAATACAGAAAATATAAACACATTTAAGAACAACGAGTCATAAAGTAGAATCACAGTGTAAGCAGTGATTCTCTTTTTTTTTACGAATGAAAGGAAGAAGCGCGATGAAGACGATTGCAGTAATAGGAACTTTCGACACAAAAGGAATCGAGTTCCAGTATATCAAGCAACGAATCGAAAGCCTTGGACTCGGGACTTTCATGATTCACACAGGAGTTTTTGATCCAATGTTCCCTGTTGATGTCAACAACGACGTAATAGCTGCGGCTGCCGGATACGATATCAACGAGATCGTTGCAAAGAAGGACAGGGCTCTTGGAACGAAAGCACTTTCAGAAGGACTTGAGAAGCTGTTGCCAAAGCTGTACGCAGAAGGCAAATTCGATGGCGTACTGTCAGCCGGAGGATCCGGAGGAACATCAATTGCCACACCGGCAATGAGAGCACTTCCGATTGGAGTCCCTAAAGTAATGGTCTCCACAATGGCATCAGGCAATGTAGCTCAGTATGTAGGAACTAGCGATGTCATCATGATCCCATCCATAGTAGATGTTGCGGGATTAAACAAGATTTCAAAGACGATTTTCTCAAATGCAGTTCTTGCGGTAGCCGGAATGGTAGGAATGAAGGCAAGCCTTCCTCAGGAAGCAGAAGATGACAAGCCACTGATTGCAGCTACGATGTTCGGAGTTACTACACCATGTGTGGACCAGGCAAAGGCATATCTTCAGGGTAAGGGCTACGAGGTTCTGGTATTCCATGCAACAGGTACAGGCGGCAGAACTATGGAAGCTCTGATCGATTCAGGTTATTTTAAAGGCGTGCTCGATCTGACAACGACTGAGTGGTGTGATGAAATAGTCGGAGGCGTGCTGAATGCAGGTCCTGACAGATGTAGCGCAGCTGTAAGATGCAAGGTGCCTCAGGTAGTATCTGTCGGAGCACTGGACATGGTTAATTTCGGACCATATGACACTGTCCCAGTACAGTTCAAGGACAGAAATCTCTATAAGCATAATCCAACAGTCACTCTTATGAGAACTAACGTTGAAGAGGTGACAAAGATTGCCGAGAAACTGGCTGAGAAGTGGAATGCAGCCGAGACAGAGATGGAACTGCTCTTGCCACTTAAGGGAGTATCGATGATAGATGCTGATGGTCAACCATTCGAAGGCAAGGAAGAGGACAAGGTGCTGTTTGAACTCCTTAAGGCACAAATCACCAATCCAAAGGTAAAGATCACAGAACTCGATAACAATATCAATGATAAAGAATTCGCTATAGCTGCAGCAGACAAGCTCATAGCGCTCATAAATGCTTAATAATAATTAAAACAAGGAGGAAAGAAAGATGCTTAGAAAAACAAGAGAAGAGATCCTGAAGGACTTTGATGAGCAGATTAAGAACGGAAAGATCCTGGTAGGAGTAGGAGCAGGAACAGGTATCACAGCAAAGTGCAGTGAGGCGGCTGACGTAGATATGCTGATCATCTACAATTCAGGCAGATTCCGTATGGCAGGAAGAGGATCGCTTTCCGGAATCCTTTCATATGGTGATGCTAACAAGATTGTTCAGGAGATGGGACAGGAAGTACTTCCAATCGTTAAGAAGACACCGGTACTTGCAGGTGTGTGCGGCACAGACCCGTTCCGTGTAATGGATCTTTTTCTCGCAGATCTTAAGAGACAGGGGTTCAACGGAGTGCAGAATTTCCCTACAGTAGGATTAATCGACGGAAAGTTCCGTGCTAACCTTGAAGAGACAGGAATGGGTTACGGCCTTGAGGTCGAGATGATTCGTGAGGCTCACAAGCTTGACATGCTGACTTGCCCTTATGTATTTGATCCTGATCAGGCTGCAGCAATGGCAGAGGCAGGAGCAGACATCCTTGTAGCTCACATGGGTCTTACTACAAAGGGTTCAATCGGAGCAGAGACTGCGCTTACACTAGATGACTGCTGTGATAAGATCAGAGAGATTATCGCTGCAGGTCGCAAGGTAAGACCTGATATCAAGGTTATCTGCCACGGCGGACCTATCGCAGATCCTGAGGATGCAGCTTATATCATCAAGAACGTACCTGAGATCGATGGATTCTTCGGGGCATCATCAATCGAGAGACTTGCTTCTGAAAGAGGCATGACAGCACAGGCGGCTGCTTTCAAGGCAATCGAGAAGTAATACATAATAATAATTTAATTAATCAACCGCTGATTCGTCAGCGGTTTTTTTATGATGTGCAGAAAGGCGTGGGAATGAAGAAAAACAATAATGTCACTGAGTTTGATGTTATGCTATATAATTGATTGGTAAATCGGAATTGTAGAATTACAATTCCGTCCAGTATACATGTGGAGGTATTTAAATGCACTGGGTAAATATACAGTATCAGAATAATCTGAGAAAAGATGATAAAAGGGCTGGTATTAAAGCTCTTGCAGTTTACTGTCTAATTATGGGTAGCGCTTTCTTCCATGGATGGCTTTATACAACAAATGCAAGTATATTTGTGCTGAATTCATCGCAGATATGGATCCCTTTGATTCTGACTGCATTCTTCTTTTGTCTCTTTTATTGTAGTAAGGAGAATATTAGAAGTATCGGAATTAATTCTGACAATATAGGGAACAATATAGGACTCGGTTTTGCTGGTGGTTTCTTACTGCTTGCTATACAGACAGGATTATTTATGATTCAAGGTAAAGCAATATCATTTACCGGCCCTCAATTATTAAACTGGGTTATATTTATATTTTCTGCCTTTGAAGAAGAGGTGTTATTCAGAGGGTACATACAGACAAGACTATCTGGACTCTTAAACAGTCAGTGGTTGGTTGGAATAATCAATTCTGTTCTCTTTCTGTCCATACATTATCCTGTAAAATGGGTCGTATCTGGAACAGTATCTTTTGATGTATTATCATCTGTATATGTAGTATCACTTCTTGCTTTGCACTTCTTTTGCGATGCTGTATATAAAAGGACTAACTGTCTGTGGGGAGCAGTCCTACTACATATACTCTATAATGCAGTAGGAGCAATGATTCTAATTCAATAAATTCAGTTTAAGCAGCTTTAAACAGCTGCTTGTTTTATTAAATAATTCTGATTAATCACTCGTAAACTTAATAAAAATAATAAATGTAAAAGTATGGCGCCAGACGGAATAATACCATTTTGAGAATACTTACTCGATTGGATCTTAAATGTTACCGAACACATAAAAACACTGAAATTGGTACCAAGCATTTTTTATATCTTCAATGCCATGAGGAGTTTCACAAGCTTAAGAAGGAGCCAATCTTGCAATGTTTTTATGAATGGCTACCATTAATTTAGAAACAACTGCTGTTAGAATACCCTAACTCTCCATCAAGGCATTCAATTTGATATGAATATAACTGTCAGATGCTTTGAAACCAGCTACACTGCGTACCATATCTTTTATAGAATTCAAATTGGTACCTTTCAGGGTCCAATGTTGGTAAATAGTGAAAATTGGTAACAGCAGCTGCCAGTAGAAAAGGCGATGTGCCTGTTGAGCTAGCAGCAATTCCAATGCAACTGTGAGCTGCCACCGGTAATTCACAAGGTGTCGGCACGTTGAATGGGTAAATGCTACTCACCCTGATGAAAAAAGTGATGAATAATAATTCTTAAAATGATGTAACGAATCAAGGCTAAAAGTGATATATAAGTACAGAGGGTAAGGGAAAGGAGGTGCTTTCTCTGCTTCGGAAAATACATACACTAAGTCCTGAAGCTAAGGAAGTTGTTCTTTTAAGGTTGAATGGTGACCTTTCGTTTAAAGAAATTGGAGAATGCATTATGGGTCGTAGTGAAAGCTGGGCGCGTGTGACATACTACCGCGCTAAGAGCAAGCTGAAGGAGATGATGAGTGATGAAAATGAAATGTGAAGTCATACAAGATTTACTACCTTTATACTGCGATCATCAGGCATCGCAAGAAAGCTGTAAACTGATAGAAGAACATCTAGAAGAATGTGAATCTTGCAGAAAGCTCTATGAAGCCATCGCAGAGCCAGAGGTGTTAACAACAGATTTTATAAAGAAGAATCTATCAGAGCTTGAGCCATTAAGGAAATTAAAGAATGAAACAAGACTAAAGATTATATTTGCAGTATTTATCACTGTGATAGTAATTGGTCAAGTAAGATTCTGTCTTCCTGTATTGTAGCAACTGCTGATATCATATAACTGAAGCAAATATCAAGACAGACTATTAAGCATATAGAGAAAATGAGGAAATGTGGCTGAAACTAACCCTTTCCTCTTTTTTAATACTGTGTCTTAGATGATATAATCGTATTCAAGATAGATTGGGTTGGTAAAGTGGAGGCAGAATTTGAAGGAGAGTCACCATTATGATCAGAGAATTAAACAAGGCAGATATAGATAGAGTCGCAGATATATGGCTGGATACAAATATAAAAGCACACTATTTTATCCCTGCCAAGTATTGGGAAAGCAATTTCGAATTCGTGAAAGAAATGATGCTGCAGGCGGAAGTATATGTCTACGAGGACAATCACGAAATACAAGGATTTATAGGAATGACAGACGAATATATCAGTGGAATTTTTGTCTGTGGTGAAGTGCAGTCACAGGGTATAGGCAAATGTCTGCTGGATTACGCAAAGAGTAAGAAGAAGAAATTACTTCTGAATGTGTATCAGAAGAACGCGCGTGCCATATCATTTTACCAGAGAGAAGGGTTTGATATTCAGCGTAGCGATCTGGATGAAGCTACTGGAGAAAAGGAATATGTAATGGTATGGCATCAGAAATAGCCATTTCAGGCTGGTAAAGCAAAACTTAGTGAGAAGTAGATAACCGTATAACAAAGGAGGGATCTGTATGAGAATTCTGGTTGTTGAGGACGAACGGGATTTAAATGAAATAATTGGTAAGCAGCTTGCTGCGGATGGATACAGTGTCGACAGCTGTTTTGACGGCGAGGCGGCTATAGATATCCTGGACTACACTGAATACGACGGTGTGGTGCTGGACATCATGCTTCCTAAAGCTGATGGTTTTGCTGTCTTAAAATCGCTTCGAGATAAGGGAAAGAATACGCCGGTGCTGTTTCTGACGGCCAGAGATTCGATAGAGGATAGAGTGCTCGGACTTGACAGCGGGGCCGACGACTACCTGGTAAAGCCTTTTGCCCTTAAAGAGCTTTCTGCCCGCGTGAGAGCCATGACGAGGCATTTCTACGGCAATGTCTCTAACGAGATTGTAATTGGAGATCTTCGTCTGAACCGGGAATCTCACCAGGTGAAGAGGGGCGAGAATAATATAAGCCTTTCGGTCAAGGAGTTTGCACTGCTTGAGTACCTGATGATCAACAAGGGCAAGGTGCTTTCGAGAGAAAATATCGAGAATCATATCTGGAATTTCGATTACGAGGGCGGAACGAACGTTGTCGATGTGTATATTCGTTACCTCAGGAAGAAAATCGACGAAGGTTACGACAGGAAAATGATTGAAACCGTGAGAGGAAGCGGCTATGTCATTAGAGATGGAGAAGTATAATGAAGGATCGGTCTATTAGAACGAGGGTGACATTCTGGTTCGCCGCTTCGCTTATTATTGTCGTGCTTCTGTCCGTGGTATCTTTTGAGATTGTCGGCCAAAAGATAACAGAGAAGACGACCATCAACATTCTCCGTGATGCAGTTGAGAATAATCTCGATGAGGTGGAGTATTACGATCAGATTCCAGGTGATGGATTGGATTATGATGCAGACTATTATATGAAATATAATCAGGGCTGGCTGGAAATTGACGACGATTTTATTCCCAACGTTAACGGAGTGTACTGCACTGTTTATGATGCGAAGTCCGGCGAAACCGAGATGATTTATGGTGAGAATCCAATCGCAGACACGACTAAGAATATTAAATTATCAAATAGAGATGTGCAGAAGGTTAACGCTGAGGGCGTCACCTATTATATTTACGACCGAAAGGTCAAGTCAAACGGACTTGATGATATGTGGATAAGAGGCGTAGTCTCTTATGAGGATAATGCTGGAGATATCCGTACTGTTTCTCAGATAACTTCTGTGATTCTGATCATTATTCTTGCCGTTGCGATAATAGGCGGATATATGGTTGCGGGATATATGCTTAACCCTATCAGCAGAATTTCCGGAGCTGCATCGAGAATCAGCAGAGGAAATGATCTTAAGGAAAGAATCGATATAGGTGAGGGTAAGGACGAGGTTCACGAGCTTGCGGATTCCTTCAATAATATGATGGAGCGACTGGAAGAAGCTTTTGCCGATGAGCAGAGGTTTACTTCTGATGTTTCGCATGAGCTTAGGACTCCGATATCGGTAATTATGACCCAGAGTGAGTTTGCCTTGGATAATGGCAAGAGTGAAGAGGATTATGTGAGTGCACTTAAGACCATAAAACGTCAGGCAGACAAAATGTCCAAGCTTGTGAATGATATGCTCACTTTTGCGAGACTTGGCAAGGAGTCTTCGGTATATGTTAAGGAAAAGCTTGATTTCTCGGAGCTTGTAGAATCTATAAGTGAAGATATGGCACTTATCGGAGAGAATAACATTACGCTTGAAAGCCACGTAAAGCACGGGATATCGGTTAGCGGAAACAAGGACCTTTTGGCAAGACTAATAGTTAATCTGATCGGAAATGCGTATAAATATGGAAGGGAAGACGGACATATTTACGTTAAATTAGATGCAGAGGGCGATAAGGCGCACCTATCGGTAGAGGACGATGGAATAGGTATTGCAGAGGCAGAGCTTGCTAACATATTCAAGCGAATGTATCAGGTGGACTCTTCTCGACACGATAAGGGTAGTGGCCTCGGTCTCTTTATGGTCAAGGAAATTGCTCAGTATCACGGTGGAGAGGTTATAGTTGAAAGTAAGCTCGGTGAGGGCAGTAGATTTGTATTTGAGGTACCTTTGTTAAAATAATTCTGATTTTTAATCTTCTCTAATCTTGTTTTAATCTTTCTTATATATAATGCAGATAACACAAAGGAAAGAAACCAAAGTTATTCAATATATAAGGAGGGCACGAAAATGAGAAAGATTTCATTAGGAAAGAAGATTGTAAGCTTGGCGCTGGCAGCTGCGGTTGTAGGTTCTGGTTTTGCACTATATGAGACAAAGGACCAGAGCGAGGTTTATGCAGCATCGGGTAAGCCATCTATCGAGAAGACAGAATACGAGGGAAGAGGCAGAGTAGAGGTGGAGTTCTACGGAAATGTAAGATACAGCAATGCTAAGGTTACAGTAAAGAAGCTTAGCACCGGTCAGACTTACACTGCTGATATTCTGAAGAAGGACTCTGATGATATCGAGTTCAGAAGCCCAAGCTACACATCAGGATGCAAGTATAAGTACACTATTTCAGGAATCAAGAGATATGGAGCTGGTTCATACACATCTGTTTCAGGATACTTCAGAGTTCCTAAGGCTGGCAGCATTAAGATCGAAGATATCGAATACGATGCAGAGGATAGAGAGCTTTCAGTAGATTTCCGCACGAAGGTTAACTGGAATAATCCATCAGTTATGATTTACACAACCAGCGGACAGTATGTATGCAGCGGAAGAGTTATCGAAAGAGAGAACGATGGCATTGAATTCCGTCTTGACAAGAGACTCAGCTACGGCAAGAAGTACACTTGCAAAATCAGTGGCGTGAAAGCAAGAACTGGATCGACTTACAAGACAATTTCTAAGAACTTCTACGCAGTTGACTAATATTTAGTAATATTTATAAGAAGAGGCCTGTGCTCATAATCGGAGCGCAGGCCGTTTTAGATCTGCTATTCTACATTCTTAAGAGCTTCATCCATCGGTATTCTACGGATTCTGCGGTACTCGAGAAGCGACACAATTGCGTAGGTTGCGATTCCTATCAGAAACATCTCAGCATAAATCTTAGGATCAATCCACAACGCTATCCAGCCTGAAACACTTGTAAGCATCATCTCTCTAAAAAGATATCCCATTATATACTTCTCAATTGGTAGACTCAGAAGCAGACAGATAGCAACTACAATCGATGTTGACCAGATATACAATCTGCTGATTTCTCTGTTAGTGTATCCAAGGATTTTCACCATCGAAATGGATTGCTCGTTCTTCTCGATGATGATCTTGGAAAGCAGATAAATAAGAACTACGAAGATGCCGATTGCAAATCCTTTTATCAGATTCATCACGCTTCCCATTGAAACATTAAGCTGCCTTGAAATCTTGGTCAGAGCCTCGAGATCAACGACTGAACCAATGTATCTGTCGTTGATATCTGTAATCTTTGAGCTAGAGAAGTAACCACTGAAGAAATAGTCTCCAAGGTCAAAAGTATCATTAAGCTGCTCCTTCGACATGAACACGCAGAGTGCTCCGCTGTAATCGTAGATTCCACCTATCCTGAAGGTATATTTCTTGTTTTCATACTTCTCTTTAAGAGTTATCTTATCTCCTGGCTTTAGCAGGAACTTCTCCGCATATGCACTTGAGATATAGACATCATTACTGTCATCAAAATCAATATCTATGTATCTGCTGTGCGGTTCGATTCCATAGAGAATCACTTCATCCGTCTTATATTTGCTTGGCAAAGTATTAAGAGAATATGCGCTGAAGGCTTCTGCATCGCTGTTTAAGGTCCGCGTTCCCATGTAATACTGTATAAGTTCAATCATATTATCCATGCTCTTCAAATCCTCAGATGCTTCGGAATCCTTTGATATATCTGAATCAATTGAAGTACTTGAATCATTCGAATCGCCACTTGCCATCATGCTTGCGGGAACTTCGAGCATATACTGGTATTTTGACAGCATATTGCCTTGGATTTCCTGTTGATAATGATTAAGAACGGATGGCAGAAGCAATCCGAAGAACAGAAGCAGATTTGCGAAAACAATTCCTATAAACAGCACGAGGTAGTTACTCATATTCTGAAAAATCACACGCAGACGGAAGCGGTGAAAGATTCCGAGCCTAGGGCTCAGCGGAAGTGCACGGGCCTGTTTTCTTCCAGACAGATCGCGCCTCAGGAATTTGAGCGGCGACAGGTGTAGTTTGTGGTGCAGAACAGCGTAATTAATCACAAGCATAATTACTATCGGAGCAAGTGTTGTCATAATAAACGCGTCTGCATTCCATATTGTTACGTATGTCGGCAGGCTATAGCTTCCGTAATACATCGCGGCACACACGTTCTTCATTACGGTGTATCCAAGAATATTTCCAAGGATTGCGCCAATCAGTGTGATAATTATAGGTAGTGCCATGTAATGCCTGATAAGCTCCGATCTGGTATAACCGGATGCACGAAGCGTTCCGATTACACCGGCTTCCTTACGAATTGTGTTGCTTATCGTGATTCCGAAGACAAAAGCCATGATTACCATAACGATGTACAGAAGAATGATCATCATGGATTTGTCGCTTCCCATATCATCTCCGGTAAAAGTGATTGCCTGATTCTGGTACCTAGGAACAAAGGTCTCAAGCGATACTTCCTTACCGAGAGCTTCCATGAACTTTTCGGACATCTTCTTCTCTTTAGGCTCGCTTGCAGGCCCCTTGTCATACTTCCAGGAGTAGCTATACTGCAGCTTGCTCTGGTTTAATCTGTCAAAACCATCTGGCGTTACGACAGACACCCCGAATTTCACGGCATCGAACATTGAGTCGTTATTATTCTGGAATAGGCAGCTGTAGTCCGGTAACGCGACAAGTCCGGTAACCTTCCATTTCTTACCGCTACCAGTAAGTACATAGCCAACAGAAATATTGTTGTTATCCGCATACATACGGTCGATTGCAATTTCGTCCGCTTTCTTCGGAAAGCTTCCTTTCATCAGACATACAAGGTTTACGTCATCTCTATTTTTAAAAAAACGCATGGTGCTTCCGTTGTCCAATGCCTCTTCGATGTAGAAATTCTCATACAAAGTGACATTATTTGACTCAATTTTATCTTCCTCTGGTTCAGTTATTGCTTTCTTTACACGAAAGTTGCCATCTTCGATATTATATTTCTCAAAACCGTCATTATAAGCTTTGATCATACTTCCATCTGCTACAAGAAATCCTGACACAAAGCTTATCGTAGTGGTCATAAGAATCAGAACGACAAGATACTTTCCGAGTTCTTCTTTAAGCTCTCTCGGGAGCCTTTTTCTTAAAGGAGTCTTCATAATTTCATGCCTCCTTACCACTCAAGCTCCGCGGCCAAAAGTTTATGTTCATTTCTGTAATTCTTCCGTATCATTCCGTCACGAAGCTTAACTACTCGATCTGCCATGTCCTTGATAGCGTCGTTGTGAGTGACCATAATAATCGTGTTGCCGTATTTCTTGTTAACTGTCTCAATCAGTTTCAGAATCTCCTTCGAGGTGCGGTAATCGAGTGCACCTGTCGGCTCATCGCAAAGCAGGATATCCGGATTTTTGACAATGGCACGGCCGATGGCTGTTCTCTGCTGCTGTCCACCTGAAATCTGGTTCGGCAATTTGTTCCTGTGTTCATAGATTCCAAGTGTCTGCATCAGTTCGTCAACATCAAGAGGATGGTCACTTAGGTACGCACCGACCTCAATATTCTCTCTTATGGTCAGATTCGGTATAAGATTGTACATCTGAAAAATATATCCAAGATGCTTTCTTCTATACATTGACAGCTTCTTCTCTGTCATATCTTCAAGCTGCTCGCCATCAATCAGAATACTACCCTCATCAGCTCCATCTATTCCATCGATTATGTTAAGAAGTGTGGACTTGCCTGAACCTGACGGGCCGAGCAGCACGCAGAATTCTCCTTTATCAATCTCTAGATTCAGACCTTTAAGAACATCAACTCTGCTGTCGCCTGATCCAAAAGATTTCTTAATTCCTTTAATCTCCAAAAACATTTCCTTGCTCCTTTCAAGAACAGAAATATCTGTTATATTGAGCACTTATTAATACATTTCTTTTATGCAATAATGTTAGTCTTAACTAACTATGGTGTCAATATTTTTCTTGTTTAAATGTGGAAGAAAACTATAATTAAAATATAGTTGGTGGTCTATTAGATTAGACTTTCGAATCAGATGAGGAGGGCAAGCAGACAATGCGCGTGCTCGCAAGAAACATGACATTCCTGATGCGAAGCATCGCACTTGGCAAGGAAGCTTATGGCCTTCCTGAGAAGGAGAAGCACGTTCTGGATGTTTTCAATAGATAGAGGATAATCATGAGCATACTAGACAATATCAAAGAAAGAATGCCTTTCTTTGAACATTTAAATAGCGACGAAATTGCTGCGCTTGAGCATGGCCTTGTTGTGAGAAATTTCTCGAAAGGTCAGCTTATATCCGATAGCACCGATTCCTGCATGGGCATGGTTCTCGTGCAAAAAGGCGATGTCAGGGTGTCGATAATTTCCGAGGATGGTCGTCAGATTACGCTCTTTCATGTGAATGAGGGAGAGGTCTGCGTGACCACGGCATCTTGCGTGATATCGCAGCTTACTTTTGACAGCGTGGTTTCGGCGGAGGTGGATACGGAGCTCTGGGTTATTCCTTCGGCGCTTCTTAAGCAGCTTTCGGATAATAACATTTATGTGAAGGCATATGTGTACGAGCTTCTGACGGAGCGGTTTTCGACTGTTGTGTGGGTCATGGAGCAGATTCTGTTCAAGGGAATCGACCACAGGGTTGCGAATTATCTTGTCAGTGTTTCAGAGAAAATCGGGAGTGATGTGATTCCGATGACGCAGGAGGCGATTGCTACAGAGGTGAATACCGCGAGAGAAGTGGTGGCGAGAATGCTCAAGCAGTTCACCTCGGACGGTTATGTTGAGCTGAAAAGGGGCAAAATAATCATCAAGGATATAAATGCTTTACGGGAAATTTAAATTCTGGGCACTTATGTGACTTTGTTACAGAATTAAATATTTCTTCGGGGTATACTCATGACAGATAAAAGAAATGGAGGAAAAAATTATGTTAGAGATAAATGTAACAAGTCAGAACTTTGAGAATGAAGTATTGAATTCAGATAAGCCGGTCCTCGTGGACTTCTGGGCAACATGGTGCGGTCCATGCAGAATGCTTGCACCAGTACTTGCAGAAATCGCAGAGGAGCATCCTGAAATCAAAGTGTGCAAGGTCAATGTCGACGAGGAACCAGAGCTTGCATCTGCATTTCAGGTATCAAGCATCCCGATGGTTGTAGCGATAAAGGATGGCAAGGTTGTAAACACATCTGTTGGCTTCAGACCAAAAGAACAGATTCTCGAAATGCTATAAGCTGGCGAACGAAGCGGGATTATAGGGCTTGCTTGAAAGAAATTTTGGCAGAGAGAGAAATTATTTCAAATAAGTGGTATGATATATGAAACATATGCCATATGGCAATGTTTCTGAGAATGCATCGGACGATGCGAATTTGAATAAGGAGGTAAAGCTATGAAATTTCTATTATGTGAACATTGTGGAAATCTGGTCGGTATGGTTAGAGAAAGTGGTGTTCCTATGATGTGCTGTGGACAGAAGATGACTGAGCTCGTGCCAGGAACTTCTGATGGTGCAGCGGAGAAGCATGTGCCTTCGTATGAGGTTGACGGATATCTGGTTAATGTGACTGTTGGTTCCGTTGAACATCCAATGACTGAGGAGCACTATATCGAGTGGATTGCAATTGAAACTGAGAAGGGTGCGCAGAGAAAGACTCTCAAGCCGGGCGACAAGCCAAGTCTTGTGTTCGCACTGTCAGATGATGACAAGCTTGATGCAGTATATGCATACTGCAACCTGCACGGACTGTGGAAGATTGATTAATTAGGTAGTGAAAAGTAGAATTTTGTAAATATTGTAAGGTTGAGAGCCTCAGGTCATAGTGCCTGGGGCTTTTCTTGGTATGACGGGGGAAATAGTGTCACAAGGGGGATTGCATAGCACCACCGCTATGGGTAAAACAGCGCTATCAGGTGAATTGCATAGAACCACTGCCGTTGTAATGGGGTGTTACCAATTTATTAAAAAATGATTAATTGGCTACTATTTGTTACCATTAGAACTATTTTCAGATAATTGGTACCCACGAGAATTCTAATTCGTTAAACCATGAAGTTATATACAGCATCTGAAAGCTTCTTGTGTATACCATTCTTTTAAATAAATGCATGTTGGCTCCAGAATCTAGAAAAGGGTTTCTCGTTATACAACAAGTCGACGCGAATATATATAAATTAGTTAGAAATTTAAGATCGCAATCAAAAGTGAGAGGTACCAATTTCAAAGCAACTTGATAATTGGTATCATTTTAGGTCCAATGATTTATACAGTATGAAAATGGTACCAGAGATATGAAACTAGTAGTAGAGATAGGAAGCTGGCAACCGAAGCGGCCCTGCGGATATAGAGTATCAACATTGTTGCGGCAGACGATATCAGAAAATCATGGTTATTGTCGGCGTTTCAGCATACGAATTTCTGGAATTAGACAATCATATGCACCTTCGATTATTAACGAGACAGTTAAGCAAAATCATCTGCCAAAATGTATTGGAAACTGTTACACTATCAGTAGGCTTTAAGTATTCAAAATGCGATATAGATACAAAGATGGAGTTTAAGTTGATGAGTATGAAGAGAAATATATTGGCTGTTGTGTTTGTGGTGGCGGCATTATGCATGTGTGCGTGTGGGAGCAAGAAATCTCAAATCACATACAGCAACCTGACTGGTGCGGAGAGCATCGGAACGCTGGAAGAGCTTTTGGCAGGGAGCGGAGTCCCTCAGGAAAATTCGGATAAGGTCATAAGTAGCGTGAAGAGTTACAATGAAACGATTGGTCCGGAGCTTCTTAGTGATAAGGAAGTTTTGAATTTTGATAATCCAATTGGTCAGTACGATGAAGGCGCGATCGATGAGAAGTGGCAGGCGAAGAATAATACGTTTATCGGGTACAACTGTAGGCTGACGGCTTTTGAACTGATGAAGGATTTTATCGAGGTGAAGGACACGTCGAATGCGAACACGTCGGCGCTGTTTATGGATCTTGATGCGCTAAACTATGCGCCGGATAAGTATTTTGGCAGGGCGCAGCTTAAGATGTTCGAGGCGATATATTCTGTAATCGAGACAGATTCATCGATAGATTCTGATGAGCAGTTCAAGGTTCAGAAGAAATACTGGGATAAGATTGGTGTAAAATTTCAGGATAATGATAAGATTTCGCTGGTTTCTGTGTATATTCATAATCATTTTAGCGAGAGGGAGAATGAGCTGATTGTGGGGCACACGGGCGTGCTGATAAATACTGGTGAGGGTTATGTTTTCTTTGAGAAGCTGTCGTTCCAGTTGCCGTACCAGATGATTCATTTCAGCAGCAAGGAGGAGCTTAATGATTATCTGATGAAGTGTTATGATACGGATACAACAGGCGAGAGTGCAAAGCCGTTCGTGCTTGAAAACGGAGAGCTAATGTAGTATATTGATTATAGAAAGCGCTACCGATAGACAGTTAGCCACATATCGAATTATATTTATAACTGCTCAGTGGCGTCTGGGCGGTTATTTCTTTTTGCCGAAGTTGTATCCGGCCATGAAAAACGCAAGTGCGAAGCCTGCAATTTGCATAAACTGGAATACGTCCATAAGCATCGCCCTCCTTTCGTTAGAATGCGAGGGCAGAACCCTCCAAGCGAGGGCTAACCGCCTACCGTGTCTTAGGTAGCACGATACAATTATACCACGTACAGAACAAATGTTCTATATAAGAATGGGCTTTAAATGACACTTGTTAATATATGTGTGACAATTATAATAGAATATAGGCTTGAGATGTTTGATTTGGAGATATAGTGACATGGAAACAATGCGGAATTTACGGAGGTGTAGATTTATGGAGTTTAATCGTTTTGAGGTTGTTACAGGTGCGTGTATTGAGGAAATCTCGGGACAGTCACGTTTTGGCTTCTCGATGAGCGAAACAACAGATTTCTACGATATGACAGAATTGATGGAAAACGATGGTTATAAGGGAGCGACGATTTCGTTCTATGATTATGAGACTGGCAATGTCTACGAGCCATTTGCAAAAGAGCGGAATGTTATTTACGGAGATCCCGTATTTTTGCACGAGAGATTCTGGTTCCTGAGGGGTGATTACAATAGCGGAAAGATCACTTTGATTAAGTATTACCCAGGTGAGGAGCCTGAAGAAGTTACACAGCTTAATAAAAAAGATGTCGATGCGTACAATCTGTGTATTGTCGGAGAGGATGTTCACATTGTTGGCGGAGACGATGAGGTTGTGTGCTATTATCCTGAGCAGTTCAGATTCGCGAAGGAAGATGATGGGGGCGTGATCCTGATAGCAGACAGCAAGGTTTATATTTCTGCCTGGGTTGAAGAAGGCTGGGATGACGAGAACAACTGTGCAACTGAGGAATACAAATATTACGAGAAGATAATCGTTAGAGATTTTGAAGGAAATCTGATTTCGGAGGAGATCGGCTGCCTCGAGCAGCGCCCTGATGGAAGCTGGTGGATTTCATAGCAAGTCTTAGATTAAGCAGGGATACAAACAGAGATAAATACAAAGGATATTGAAATAATGCTGGTTTGGGAAGAGATATTGGTCGCAAATGGAGCCACTGTGATTATGATGTGGTTTCTCTTGATTTGCAGACGTAAGAATCGAGAAAATATACACGTCGAAGACAAGATGTACGACAGGATGGCACGAATCGCATTGTCTGGTGCGGCGCTTGAGACGCTTTCGTTTCTGGTAGATGGCAAGGACATCGCGTGCGGCCGTGCAGCAAATTACGTTACAAACACGCTTTGTTTTGCGTGTGCGATGACACTCGCGCTGCTTTGGACTTTTTATGCTGAGCTTCGCATATACAAGAATTATAAGAGAACCATTCATCATGCCAGAATCATAATGATTCCATGGCTTATTGAGGTGGCAGTTTTGGCCTGTAATCTTTTCGGTACTGGCATTATATTTACTATATCAGCGGATAATGTTTATCAGAGAAGTGGCGGTGCGATTATCGGTTCTGCCCTTCCGGTGATTTATTTCATTTACACCACATATCTCGTGTACCATTCCAAAAGGCAGGGCATCAACATGAGCTTTTTTCCCGTACTCTTTTTTGTCGGTCCGTGTCTTGCGGGTGTAATTATTCAGCTGTTTTATTACGGTGTGACGACAACGTGGATAACTGGTGCAATTGCGATGACTTTCATTCAGATGCAGACATACGCGGAGAATCTGTATACAGATGAGCTTTCGGGCCTCTATAACAGGCGTTTTCTGAACGGACTGATTGCGAAACGTGCTCAGATAAATAGGGAATCACTCTATGGCATCATGATGGATATTAATGATTTCAAGAGTATAAATGATAAGTTCGGTCATAATATCGGTGATAAGGCTATTTGCAAAATGGGCAACATCTTATTCAAATCCATCCCGGAGCAAGCTATTGCGATCCGTTACGCCGGTGATGAGTTCATCGTTCTGCTATCAGGCGTTGAATAGAAGACTGTGGTGAATACTCTAGACGAGATAAATAATAATCTTGACGTCTTTAATGCATCTGGTGCTGAAGTATTTAAGCTAAGCGCATCAATGGGATATGCAAGATTTAACGCTGGCGAGGATGCTGGGGCATTCCTGATGCATATGGACGAGAAGATGTACGAAGAGAAGCGAAAGTATCACCAGCGTGATATTTCAGGTGAATAATTCAATTTATGAAATCAAAACGAGGACTCTTCTATAGTGAATGGAAGAATCCTCGTTTTGTTTCTTTAGTTCTTCTGCAGTGTCGCAAGCATTGTAGTGCCGTTGTCATTACTTTGCTCTGCACAGACTGATCCGCCGTGGAGTGAGGCGATTTCCCATACCAGCGCAAGTCCGAGTCCGACGCCGCCATGCTCGCGGCTTCTTGACTTATCGATGCGGAAGAAAGGCTGGAAGATACTTTCGCGGTACTTCTCTGGAATTCCGTGGCCATTGTCTTTGACGCGTATGAAAACATATTCGTCATCTGATTCTACTGAAATTGCAACTGTGCCGCCGTCACGGTTGTATCGTATCGCATTCTCGGTGAGATTAAATATCATTCTGTAGATTAACGTGTCGCTTCCAATCATCGTAGCATCACCATTGCACTCAAGAGTAACTGATTTTGCATCGGCAACAGGCGCAAGGTCGGTACAGATTTCTTCAATCATCGGTGCGAGCTCAATTTCATCGTCACAAGGAATACTGCGAAGCTCACTCATTTCGAGCAATGTTCTGGTCATCTCGGACATTCTCTCAATCTGCTCCTGAAGAAGCTTCAGGAATTTCGAGGTTTCAGGCAGGATGATTGGGTGTTCTGCGGCAAAAAGCTCTATCTGAGCCTGCATAAGAGCCAGTGGTGTGCGCAGCTCATGTGCCGCGTTGCCTGTGAATTGTCGCTGCACTGTAAACCCTTCATCAAGTCTTTCAATCATATCGTTGAAGGCTATGCTGAACTG
>Ga0129317_1001272_pt1 | contig 19528 bp, 21 predicted proteins | sample Cm1ome_FD_94430 | JGI IMG/M metagenome (GOLD analysis project Ga0129317, IMG submission 94430) | Eastern black-and-white colobus group fecal microbial communities from Wisconsin, USA - Cm1105 metagenome | ecosystem: Host-associated > Mammals > Digestive system > Large intestine > Fecal | place... | reverse complement strand
TCCCCTTGCCAGCCATCCGCCCCTCAAACATCGCCTGCCAGTCACGGTCGGCGGCAGGAAGTCCGAACATACGGTAAAGCCCCACGTTGTCTATCATCACACATGTCTCCTTGCCTTCTAATTTCCTCAGTCCTCGTCCCACCATCTGCAAATACTTAGCCAACGACAGCGTAGGACGTGCCAGCTGTATGAACTCCACATCAGGACAGTCAAATCCTTCGGAAAACAAATCCACGCTCACCATCACTCTTATCTTTCCTGCCCTGAACTCCTCCACCGTCTGCCTGCGCACCTCAGCCGGTGTCCTGCTGTCTATCGCCACGGCATTCACGCCATGCTCACGGTAATACTCCGCGATATTGTGCGCATGGTCAATGTTTATGGCATACACTATTCCCTTCTTCCCCTCGGCATATCTCACTACACTCTCATACAGCCTCTCAATGCTTGGACGTCTGTTCAATACAGCATTCAGCTCCTTTGCCTGATAGTCGCCGTCAGCTCCGCGCTTCTCCAAAGAATTGATTAGTCTCTGCTCTTCACTGTCCACCTTAATGCTGTAGTAATCAAACAACGACAGCCACCCCTCACGGATAAACCGCCCGATGCTCCACGACATCACCAGACACTCAAACAAGTCAGTAAATCCTGCACAATTCATCCTACATGGCGTTGCCGTCAGTCCAAGGAACCTCGCCTCATGCCACGCCTCCCACATCATCCTGTACGTCTTCGCCAGCGCATGATGTGCCTCGTCTATCACCACCAGCCGAGGCACCTCCTTCACCTTATTTATATTATATGTCAGCCATTGTATTGAGCAAACAGTGATATTTCCGCCATCAATCCCAAGCCTGCGGATAGTCTCCCTTATCTGCTCCACCAGCTCCCTACGATGTGCCACAATCAGAATCGTATTGCATACGGATTGACTTCGCAGATTTTGCAATTCTTCACTCTTAACTCTTCGTTGACTTCGTCGATTCTCGGTTGCACCTCGGGATAGCTCAAGCACGCTTGGCTCTCCACTCGGTTTACACGAGAATTCTTCATTTACCAACGAAGCGAGCACCACCGTCTTCCCCGTTCCCGTTGGCATCTGCACCATCACGCTCCTGTGACTCCTCAATGCCTCCACAGTCCTGCTGCAAATATCCTTCTGATAATCTCTCAGCATGATTACATCAATTTCGCCTTCACAAACTGCGGCACTTTCCACAGCATCTTCTCAATCTTGGTGATTGTCGCATTCATGCCGTGCGAGTGATACATTCTGATATCCTCTTTCCACATCTGTTTTCTGCGTGCCTTGTCGGTACTCATGCCGCCCATGCGCATTCTTACAATATATTCGTGCAGATAAGCCACGGTGATGTCTCCTCCAAGCAGATAGCGGAACAGCAGGTCGGAATCAGCAGCAATCCTATAGCTTTCGTTATACAGTCCGCGCCTCATCATCACATCACGGCGGATATAACATGTTGGATGCAGCGGCAGCCAGCCGTGACGCACCTTCCACAGCCGATAAGTGCCTCCAATCCATTTCCTCACCACCTTATCTGTATTCTCTGCATCAACAAACAGTCCGTCACCATACAGAAAATCCGCATGAGTAGCCTCCAGCTGCTTCACAATATCAGTAACAGTATGTGGAGAATACAGAAAGTCATCCGAATGAACCAGTCCGATATAATCCCCCGTAGCCATTCTTATGCCCTTGTTTATAGCCTCATACATTCCGTGGTCGGGCTCTGAAATAAACTTCACCTTGTCCTCATATCCGGCAATGGCACTGCGGATAGTCTCTACCGAACCGTCTGTAGATGCCCCGTCCACGATGATATACTCTATGTTAGGATAGTCCTGCGTCAGCACACTCCTGACGGCATCGCCAACAGTATTATTTCGGTTATAGCATGATGTAATAATAGATATTTTCATCGTATTGTGTTTTTATTGTTCAATAAGAATCATGTACTCCTTTGCTTTTCCTTGAGATTTATTAAAATAGAAAGCAAAGAATAAATTATAAAATGCACCGTGTATAGTGCAAAGAAACAAAATTTGCACTGTGTTTAGTGCAAATTAAAATAATTTCAGTATATTTGGTCAATGAGTGGCTTGTATTCTAACTGGTTGTAGCGAAACGATTCTTCTTGTTCTAACGGATTGCAGAAGTGAACTCCATTCTACAGGTCTATCATTCCGATAACTTCATCCGGTGTTAATACAGAGATATCAGAATTAGAAAAATCACAAGTATTACGAGTTACTATGGCATCGCAGTCAGATTTCTTCGCAACTTGAAATTGCACGCTGTCTTCATAGTCACACCAGTCAGAATCGCATGATGAGAAAATATCATTAGAGTCAACGGAACAAACTTCGATAAAATTCTTCATCATGCTTACTTTCATTTTCCAATCAGACAATGGCATCTTGCCTCTTTCACAACATATATAATTGGACGTTACCATAGATAATGCCGATACAACAATAGTGCATTTCTGCTCTATGGCAAAAGAGAATAAAGTGGCGGCTTCTATGTAATGTGGAAGTCGCTCACTCATGAAATCAATTAATACATTTGTATCTAAAAAGAGTTTCATAAGTATTTCTTTGTTCTTATTTCACCTATTTCCTTTTTGTAGTCATCGGAGATATCGTCCGGTAAATGAAATCCCGTCTCCATTGCCTTTATTAATGGAGAAATTTTATATTTTCTGCTGCTTGAATCGACAGAATGTTTTTTAGTCTCAGCTTGAGTCTTTGAAGGTATTATTCTAACACCATTCATTGAATTTATGAGACTTCGTATTACCGACACCATATTGCTGTCATCAAAGGCAATTGTCATTGTATCCATAATGAATTCCTTTTTATCTTTACGCTGCAAAGATAAACATAATTTTCTGTTCCGCAAAATTTCTCACAAGAATTTACTCTTTTTCTTTCAATTCTCATAATTATTTGCTATGCAATAGTTGTATTTTATACTTTTTCATTGGATATTCTTTTTATGATCAGCCAAGATTCTTTCCCTAATCTTCACCGCAGGATTTCCCTGATAAATGCCGTTCTCATCCATATCCTTTGTAGCTACGCTGCCCACGGTAAGTATGGCATTTCTGTGTACTGTCACTCCTGGACAAACCGTAGCCTGTGCCCCTATCCATGCCCCGTCCTCTATCGCAATCGGAGCATTACGGTAAGGCATCGAGGAAACAGTATAATCATGATTTCCCGTTAATAGCATTGCCCCTTGCGATATGCAGACGTTGCTTCCGATTGTCACCTTGTCAAGATTGTCTATCCAAACGTTTTCACCTATCCAACAATCGTCACCAATAACCAGATTCCATGGAGACTTGATGATAACATTATTCTTTATTACCAAGCCCTTACCAATTTTTGCACCAAACAACCGTAGAAAGAAAACCTTTATTCCTTTAAACGGATTCCATGATGCGCGAACAATTATGGCGTTTACGAAATACCACAGAGTAATTTTTAATAATCCTGCCCCTTTATCAAATTCAGAACTGTCGAAAGAACCGAGTGACACGTTAGGCTGCATGTTGCCTCCTTTCCACAGGATGCCGATATACAGTATAGCAAATTAAACCTTGGCATCTACCCCCCGAATTTGTTAGTTCCTTTTATCCACTCTAAAGTCTTAATAGTCCCTTCTTCCCTCCTGACAGGCAAATCAGGTGCAATTTCCTTTATTGGCTCCAGATTGTGTACATTGTCTGTAGTCATGTTGTGAAGCCGGAAACTGGTCATGGGGAATGAAATTCCGAATAAATTCAAGAAATCACCAAACCATCCAGCTAACTTAAAGCAGAAATATGGGATATTTGGAATCTTTATCCCTGCATGTCTCGCAATCTCATTTGCCCAATCTGTAATGTCGTATGGCTCATAGTCACCAATATAGAACACTTTCCTGTTTACTTTTTCCTCATCAGCATTCAGTATAGACATTATCTGATAAATAGCATTATCCACATACCCGTAAGTCTTCTTGCAGGCACGCTTTCCCATGTGGAAATACATACGCTTCAACACTATATGGAAGAACCTGTTGTAAGGCTCTCCAAACCAAGGTCCCCATATACTTGTCGGACGGATGATGCTCCATGTATATGATGGATTGGCAGACTTAATAATTTTCTCTGTCTCCACCTTACTTTCTCCATATAAAGTATGTGGAGCATAATCCTCAAAGTCCTTTGGCATATATCCCGGCTCACAAACATACATGGAAGAAGCAAAGATGGTACGTTTAACAGTACCTACCTTTTCAATGGCATCAAGAAGATTCCTTACTCCACCGATATTCGCATCATAGTCTTGTATGGAGGTGCCGTTCAAATCCGTCCTTGCTCCCAGATGAATTACGTATGTTGGGGCAAAAGCCTCCACTAAAGACACCACATCATCATGCCTGCGCAAATCAACTTGCACCCAATATTTCTTGTGAAAATCTTTCTTTGGTTTTACCATATCAAGATTCTGAATTTCATACTTCTTGTCCCTTGAAAGATAATTTATAAGATTGGTTCCAATGAATCCAGAGCCTCCTGTTATTAAAATTTTAGTCATTATTCTTTTATTTTGAAAATCCACGTTCTTTAATCGGTTTTGCTGGATTGCCGTAGCATATCATGCCTGAAGGCAGATCCTTCAATACTGTACTTCTTGCCCCAACTACAGTTCCTTTTCCTATAGTAACGCCTGGACCGACAAAAATATCATTGGGAATCCAGCACTCATCTTCAATTACAATAGGTTTTGCGCCAATGTCAAATGTAATGGAATGAATTTCATGAAAGCCCGTACAGAAATAATCCCTGTGAGCTATTGAGACGTTGCTCCCAATATGTATTTCCCCTAAACTATAAAAGACACAATCATCACCAACCCAAGAATAGTCGCCTATTGACACTTTCCAAGGATAAGTGAAACGGGCAGAAGGACGGATTAGTACTTTCTTCCCAATCTTAGCACCGAATAATCGGAGAAGCCATCTTCTCCAGCCATATAATATTTGTGGTGACCATGCAAACAATGTTGCCTGTACTATCCACCATAGTTGAACAACGACCTTGCTCTTTCCACGAAAGTCAGAAGGCACCTTATGTAGGGATAAATCTTGATATATAGGTTTATACTCTTCCATTATAAATATATAAAATCTGGTTTTTCAATATTTCCTAAGATCCATTCGTATGTAAGCAGCAACTTTTTTGCAGCAGCCTCCCATGTAAATTGGCTCTTAACCAATTTAAATGCATTGTTGCCCATAATATGCAACTCATCTGCACTCATTGTGAATAATTTGACAAGGCCTTGTTCTACAGATTCTATATTATCCTCAATGTATATGGCAGCATTATTCTGATAACCTTCAGGTAAATGACAATGAGGTGTGATTAATGCAGGTTTATGCCATGACCATGCTTCCAAAACTGTCATCGGGAGACCTTCTCCATGTGACGGCAATATATAGGCATCGCATGTTGCATACATACGTATCTTATCCTCTCCATACAGACCTCCATGAAAAGTTACAATATTATCCATCTGATAGACCTCAACTATTTTCTCCAAATGTTTCCTGCAATTTTCATGATCCCATCCTACTAAATCCACCTGCCAATCGTTTAATAACTCGGGGTGGTCTCTCTTGATATTTGCCAAGGCTTGGAGCAAAAGGTCAACACCTTTCTTTGTGTGTAAACGTCCCAGGAATAAAAGGTGACGTTTATTATCCTTTTTCTTATAATTCTTGGAAGTATCAGGAAGATTCACACCATTAGGGATGATTGCCACTGGTTGTCTCAATCCGTAAGCTCTGATATCCTCCATCTCTTTCACGCATAATGCTTGATAACAATCAACCGCCTCCAGACTTTTTTGAAAGAAAAGATTTGAGATAATACGTTTCAACCTGCCCTGTTTTTTGATGATAAAAGGGTCTAACATACCATGAGGGGTACACACAATAGGTTTACCCACTCTTTTTTTATACGTCTCCATTAATAGGTGAGAATATCGCCATACCCCCTGCTGATGGTAGATATCAGTAGAACCATTCATTAAAGCCTCCTTCAACTCATTTGAATACAAAAAGAAATGAGGCTTATACAAGCGCATAGGCAATCCTTTCCACGATGGTAAATCTTGTTCTATCATATCATCTTCATAAGACAATATCTCAACATCTTGACCAATGAAGGCCTTATTTGTAAACATGTCACGAACGGCATCGAATACGCCGCCTGCACGTCTGGTTACTACATCTGTTACGACTTGAATTTTCATTTTATATTCTCAATAATTATGAATATATTGACAACGCAGTTAAATAACAATTTATTTTTTAGTGATTATTTATGATATGGCCTATCATAATATAGGTTTTCTTTACGTTTTCTGAAGCAATTAAATTTTAATTTATATACTTCTTCATCACATCCGCCTCAAACCGCTGTCCTTTTTCATTGGTGTGTATGCCGTCGCGGAACATATCCTGTGTCAGTCCTTCTTTCAACTCCAGTATAGGGGTGATGCCGTTGTCCTTGCACCATTTGATTATTTCCTGTCCCTGCTTATTGTATTTGTTCGCACTCACCTCGTTTTGGTCAGCGTGCAGACATACGTAGAGGGGGATGCCAGCACTATCTGCCATTTCCTTCAGTTGGGCGAACCCAGGATTAAACACCATGCCGCCTTTCTTAATGTCTGTGCCGTCTATCGACTTCAGCACTGCGGCATCTGGGGCATCCACCTTTGCAAACCATTTGCTGATGGTTCTCGGCCATACATAACGGTTTATAAGCTCTGCCCATGCACACCAGTACTGACGGTCGGGATAAGAAGGATGCTTTCCCACCACAGGGCTGAAATCCATATTGTCGTGAGCGTCATGACTGCTCACAAGCAGGAACATCGCCTTGGCTCCAAACAGTCCATAATGTTTCAAATATGCGGCGCAGTTGTCAGGTCCCCAGCTGCCGGCTGATATATTCAGCATTTGCATGTCGGGACACATGCGGTTAAACACATATGATGAAGTTGAGTCTTGGTCTGTCATTACCCCCCCAATAACACGGAATCCCCTAATCCTAAAACAATCTTTTTCGTTGAGTCAGGCTCTTCGCTCCGCTGTTGATAAGAATTGTAGTGATAATGATTACCAAACCTATAGCCATCTTGATTCGGACACGCCATATATTCCCATTTATTACTGGCCTCATAAAGAGGGGCATCGCACATACCCAAGCATTTTCTTAGGATACCCTCGCCTACTACAAGGACAATGATAATCGAAATTCCCACAGCCAATAATTTATTGCTACTACTCATTATTCTTATAAAAAACTATTAAGATATTCTCAATATGGAGATATTTTATTTATCCTGACTATAAATGTTTATCAAACATTGGCACAACTTGTTCTCATAATTCTCCCATGTATAATTTGAGATAGAACGAGCAGCATAATTTGACATTATTTCTAATTCATCGGGATTGTTCAATAGAAAGTTCAATTTTTCTACAATCTCATTAACATGCCCTGGATTGATTATGAAACCATTTTTCCCGTCTTCAATAAGATCAGGACCTGCACAGTTCGTTGACGCAATTACTGGAATACCCTTTGATAAAGCTTCTAACAAAACGAGACCAAAGCCCTCTCCCAAGGTTGGAAATAAAAAGACGTCAGCATGCTTATACAATTCTTGTAGTTTTTCAAATGAAACATGACCATGAAAATTTGCACAATTTGTATATGGTTTATAAAGATGTCCACAAACATCCCCACCTCTTCCAACTATATCGAATTTGATATTCTTGTCTTTAAGCTGTTTGGCAGCTTCTAATATTTGATAAATACCTTTTCTTTGATTTACTTCACCTACAAACAGAATGTTCAATCCTTCATGAGACTCTTTCAATGTATTGTTCACATCATCTTTTTTGCTCACTCCATAAGGTACGAATAGTATCTTGCTGTCATCAATATGATTGAATTTTAGTGCCTTAATAGAAAATGAAGAAGCGACGATATGATAATCAGCCATTCTAATCTCCTCACCATATTTGTCAGCTACTTGTTTGTCCACCAAGAATCCACCACCTTCTTGTGCATAAGTTTCGCGAAATTTACCACTATCTATACCATTATAAACTTCATATAGATAGTTTCTGGCAGGATGAGCATTGTCCATCACTAATTTAATGCGCGGGGTTTTCTCCTTCAATATTGGGAACAAAATAGAAGAATGTAAATCATACGATATAACCATATCAATTTCATCCTTGTGTCTGATAATATATTTTGCCAGTTTCTTTTGATATATTGCGCTATATGTTTTCTCCCACCAATTGTATATTTTTCTACTATGGTCAATTCTAACCAACAATAAGCCAAACAATGCAAACCACTCGCAAAACTGAATTACATCATTGTCCTCAAGTGCTGCACACTTTCTTCTATTCGCTCTTGATAAGTTGTTTTTATTAAGAAACAATTTCACAATTTTCATTGTAAAAGAATCCTTTTTGTCATATACAGTCGTTACATACTTATACAACAATCCATGTTTTTTTAATGCCGTGGCTACTCTGAAAGAATGCTGAGTACCCGGATGAGTCAATAAAACTTTCATATGATTACGTAAATAATGTTTTTATATCATTCTCTTTGGACTTCATATCTTCAATAAATCCAACAATATTATTAGTTATAGAATTATATAATCCTTCATCTTCAATCTTCTCCATGACTTCTGCTATACTATTGTCATACAGAATGCCTAAGTTTTGTTTTTGTATCCATTCGTATCCTCTGTTGTTTACGGCTATTATTGGCTTTCCTGCATATAAAGCCTCTAATGTTACTCCGCTACTTTTGTTTGTATACAATTCTTTTTTGTAAGGTAGCACTACATATCGAGTTGAATTGAGAAAATTGTCGTATTCACTCTGTTCAAGATATTTGTCAATTATTGTGATGTTATCTGTCTTAATACTCATAAGCTCTAATAACCTGTTCTTGTTTCCCCAATGCCCAGCAATAAGCAAAGAATATTTAGTGTTACTTATGGCTTTGACAATATCTTCATAATCCTTCCCTTCTACGATTGTTCCCAATATCACGAAATCATATTGTATATCATGCTCATTGTAAGATTGTATAGTAGGAAAATAATCAGGAACTATTAAAGAGGGGATGGGATATGATGCCTTTGTGTCTTCTAACGATGTTATTATCTGCTTTATCTTGTTAGGAGAAAAAGTGATAAATTTGTATTCTATATGCTCACATGGAGTGTATCTGATCAAGACAACCTTTCTTCTCAGAAAAGACAATATCAATAATAAGAACGCAACAATGTTTCTGTTCCCATCTTGATATATGTAATAGTCGTAACTGTGAATTATTGACACAAAAACATTAAGAGTTACTTTGATCTTTAATACAAGTCTTTTAATGAATTTCCCATTCTGGAAATCATCCTTATCTGTTATAAATGGTAGTTTTCTAATATTTTCGAAGTAAGACGAGTATGTATTGCCTCCGACAATTGTTACATCATAATCATGTTCAAGTATCGTTTTGTATTGCTTCGCTGTATTTGCAAAATGGCCGTAGATTCTACCTTCATGTGTTAACGTCAATGTGTCGATTATCGCAATTCTTTTCATTGTGATATATTTATTTTTTTTCTTAAATAGTATATTGGCAGGATTAGGAACAACATCATATATATATTCATGCTCATATATCCTCTGATAAAAATTTGGAATATTGCAAAATATGTTATGCTGTATTCTGCCAAATCATATATTGAACGATTAGGATTAAGGTATTTCTTTTTATATTTTGCCAAGAATACGCCAATTAATGTCATTAATATGAGAATGCCCACAGGTCCAAATTCAAGGTACATTTCTGACAAAAAAGGAGTCGCCATGCCAAATTGACCACAAACATCAAACCCGGTACTGTTAACCATTGCTCTTACAATATCTGCATCCCCAAGACCAGGTTTCTGAGGGTATATGGCTCTTGGTACGAGATAATACAAAGGTTCTATAAAATATCCTTTCCCTAAATAATATGGATACTCAGAAGGAATCTTGTCAACGATACAGTAATAAGGAAGTATGATATTAGTGTTTGTAAAAAAGTTATCATAAAATGCCGACTCTTCAACTTTTACATTTTTACTTCCAAGTCCAGCTCTTATGTCATTCCTATATTGAGCCATAAGTGTAGTAAAAGTTAAAAAGAAAGCAATAGAGATTATTACTTCTTTCATCCCAATTTTTTTGCCTTTCCCTAAATAATAAGACCATGCCAATGCACCAACCATTAATATCACGATAAACCTCGTGCCTCCAATGATATATATGGAAAGAGTAAGAATTGTCATAATGATCTTTACTGCCTTTGATTTTGATGTTATCACATATAATAGCCAAAAAGGCAACATTGACCAGCTGAAATTAATTAAAAACTTTAGAGGAGTGTCACTGGCCATCGATACATCTCCTGTCATACCTATAGATAATATGTACATTATACTTAGACCAGTACCAAAAACGTAATAAATCAAGGATAAACAAAAGCAAATAATCCACATTCTAAAACATAATAATGAAATACGATCCTTATCAAAGGAATTTATTATATTTTGCTTTAGAAATGAATGAGGTTTATATTTGATATAATAATAGCCGAAAGTAAATGAGTAAAATGCAAGCAAATATATATATGTACCTTTTGAACATCCCTTCATCATATAATATCCTGCAATATCTGTAGTTTGCATTATTAGGAAAACCAATGGTGATACATTATATAGAAAGATGAAAAGTACTGAGATTATGAAATATGGCTCAAATACATTTAGTCTCTTCGTAAGAATAAGAAAAGAAACCGTTGATGTTGTAAGAAAATACGAAATTATGAGCAACAAATAACACGAATTTTCATCACTGTCTAATATAGGCCAATTATAAATAAAGTAAATACCAATTAAAAAGAATATCAAAATTAGTTTCTTCATATGTACATAATTAAATTATTAGCCCTAAATTGTGTGCCTGTTATTATTGTCTCAAAATTTTATGTAATCTTTCCAGAAAGTGGCATAATCCCACTTCTCAAAGGCATGGCAACCAAAAGGCAATCGTTTATTATTTTGCTCGTAAAGCAATGCAGGATGAAGTTCAAATGAGAACTGTATTGCCTCATTATAATCAGGAATATTTCCATCAACACCCCATGATTTTGTTGAAAATGATCCAAATATCAAATCCTCATTTACTTGTCTTTTCCGATAATGATGGATATTATTAAATATACCAAACATTTTTAAGCACAATACAAGCAAAATACGTAATCGCATTACAAGACTCTTATACTCGTCACAGTAGAGAAGAAAGTTCCAATGAAATTGAATTAATGGGATAGGTTTAATAAATGGCTTAATTTGATTAGCCTTCAATATATTAACACAATGTGAAATTCGCCTAAGACAAAACCCGCCATTTCCTACGCCATAAAACTTTGTAGTAAACTTCATTGAATTAATAGAATAAAATAATGGCGCTCCAATATAATCATATCCCTTGTCACACCAATAGTCAAGTTCATCTCTAAAAACCCATGCGTCCAACTGATATATCAACATATATTCATAATCAGAGAATCTATCATAAAACTCTATAGACATACACAAATTATTGTATCCTTCTACGGAAGAGAAGTAATTTGAGTCAAAATATTGAATTCCGACATTTCGACCTGATTCCTTTATAATAGAGTCATATAATGTAAGATCACATTTTTTATGAGTTATCAATGATATTTCATGTGTTCCTAAAATTTTTAGTCCTTGTTTGAAAGATGCTATCTCAGAATCTTTAGGAGAAGGATTATAGACCGGAATTACAATTATGCATTGCTTCTTTTTCATATTCTCATTTACCTAAAACAGACTTAATAATGGAAACGCCCCTTTTACCTGCTATTTTCTTAATATTATCTTTAAGCGCCTCTTTTGCTTTATCGCCAGTCCCATGACCAGCTATAAGGCATAACGCTTCGTTTTCATCATAATCGTGAGTGAATATCTCAAAGATATATGATGATGAGATTTTCGGATTCAAGAACTCATCCATGTTAGCAAGAAATTCTTCTTTTGAGGAAGCTGTAAGGTATTTCATTCCCAAATTTCTTGCGTAATCGCGCACTAAAGTTGGAGATTGATTGCCAAAATGTCCTGCCGCAGCTATATATGGATTAACATCTTCTTTGAAGATATGACCAGGATTCATGAAATGAGTAAACTCACATCCTTTACCATTGTTTACCAACATAAGACGTAAGTTCTTTCCTAAATGGCGGTTTCCTAAGGCATTCATATCGTAGAAGAACGCCAAATCTCCTACCACACCAAAATACAACTTTTGTGGATTACACAATGATGCACCAAGCAAAGACGAAATCATGCCGTCTGTGCCAAATCCGCCCACATTGCACATTGAATTAATAGAGTTTGATATTTCGAAAAAATTCCAAGAACGTAATGAAGTTAGAATACCGAAATGTATACAACTTTTCTCTGGAAGTTTGTCATGCATTTGTTTTGCCATCCAAATATTCGACAATGGCAACTCAGGTATATTTTCGTAAAGACGCTGATAATCCTTCTGACATTCATTTAGGAACTTTCCACTTGTGCATGTGTTCTCGAGTTTATAATGCTCAAAGAAAATAGATTCAGTCATGTCAAAGACATAGGTCAGTTTGCCATATCGATCTCTCAACTGACCATCCTTGCTAATACGCCATACTTCCATGGCTCGCCATCCCATGTTAAAATGATCGCCGGTAATTTCACCAAAATGAATTAACAGGCGTATGTCATTTAGGCACAAAGAAGCATGTAGATTAAGCAAAGCATCAATTTGGCGATACTTGCCCTTATAGTTGCTGCAATGATCACAGAATACAACCGCATTATGATTGCTACAGAATGTATCAATTGCGGCTATTTCTGAATCTGAGAATTTTTTGTGTGAACCAATGAAAATCGCAATCTTTCCTTTGGGCAAGGATGGAAATCTATCCTCCACATCAACTCGTTTTATGGGAGTGACCTTTGGCAGTTCTTTTACGCTCAAGTCCTTGGTGTAATATGTCTCAAGGTTGATATGAGCAGGACCTCCTCCATTAAGTGTAAGAGCTGATATTGCCTGATTGATGCGTAATGCGGCATTCTTTTCGTCCAACTCGTCTTTAACGAATGGAATATACGTAGAATATGTTACAATATCTTTAGGCTGCACTGTCCTGTCTGTTACTTGGTCGTATAAATTACCCATGCGTCTGATGTCCTGCGTTCCACTTACGACAAGAATAGGCAATTTCCTGTAAAACGCCTCAGTTAGCCCAGGCATATAATTTCTTGATGCCGTTGCCCCCGTACATGTTAGCATCACAGGTTCATTTGACTCTTCAGACAATCCGCAAGCCATATATGCAGCAGACCTTTCGTCATCTGACGAGTACATTTCAAAGCCGCCATCATACATAAGACTTGCATTGAGCATCATATTTGTGGTCCCTGGAGATGTAATGATTTTTCTTATGCCGTGATGCTTTAATAACGCGATTAAAATCTGAATTGATTTTTCAACTGAATAAAATGTGTTCATATTATTAATATTTAATTTTTGAAGTCAAAAGCTTAATCATAGGAGATTTGATTTTCTCTACTATTAGTGTTATTAAGCAACATGTGATGAACAACAATATTGAACAAACGAATATTGATGAATATCCATATTGCTGATACCAACCTCCTATAACTTCAACCCTATAATGTATGAAGATTGTAGTCGTATGCAGCAAGAAGATACCAAATACGCCTTTTGCCAACATGTTGATTGTATTGTTTTGAAACTTCATAATAGAGAATGGTAAGAATAAGGCTATTGAAGATATTATTATCAGCGGATTATTATATCCGAAATAGTTTTGAGACAAACTGCTTGACCATCCTAAATACTTAGATGCAAAAATATATCCTACAGCTAATGGAATACTGCATAATAACCATATAAGGTATCCATATTTCGCAAGTGTTTGATATATATGTTTCTGACTATTAAGACGCAGATACCTTCCTGTCATATACACATACATAAAATTATATGCATTGTAACCATTGTGCTTATACATACCCACTCCAAAGCCGAACACGACGTTTATGATAGTCAAGAGTATTATGAAATATGCAAGTGTTCTGGTATCTATATTATTCATTGCCCGTTCTACTATTGGTGATAATAATAAAAATAGGATAAACGCAAATACAAACCAATTATGCATAAAGTTGCAACTATACAATAGTTCACTAACGGAGAAGGGATATCCCAATACAAATATACAAAATAGGTTGGTTATCATACAATATATGAAACAGTCAATAATCAACCTGATAATTTGACCTCCAATTTTCTTAACACCAAACCATCCACTGATTAGAATGAATATATTCACCCCCCAATTGTTAGGGAATTAATTACCAACCCCAGAACGCCATCCTCATCTAAGGAAAAAGGGTGAGTGTAGCCGCATGTCTGAGCACTCTTGATAATCAGATGGTGAGTTATTATCATTAAAATGGCTACTAAGCGCAATAGCTCAAAGTTACTTTGACGGATTGTTTTGCCCATTTTTTATATTTTAAGATGAAATCTGTAAATCTTGGATTAATTCTATAAAGAATATATTGCATTATTTAAATAATTAATAGAGTCTCTACGATCTATCTCCAATTTGCTTTGTATATTATTAAAATTTGAGTCGACAAATATCCAGTCAGAACTGTATATATTACTCTGTAGACCATAGGAATTAAGTAAATCATAAATTCGACTGTTCTGTGATTTAGGGTCATCATCTTCAAACCTTTTTAATACTACGAAATCTTTCGACATATTGATAGAAAGAGCGCAGGCATGAAACGAATCTGTACATATCAATGCGGCTTTGTCTATTAGACTTACGAACTCGTAAGGACCAGCCTGTTTATAAATATGGCAATGAGGAAAGTTCATATCCTTATTTTCTAAAGAAGGCACAATTATAACATTCATTATCCCTGTCTTTTGTTTAATCTCATCGAGTTGTATTTCGTATTTGGAGTTATTGCCTATTAGATAGCAGAATATAAATTTTGTAGGCAATGAGAATTCAAATTTAGATTTTTCAGCAAACTTTTTCCAATGAGTTGCACGTAACAAAAAAGTAGGATCCAAAACCTGAACGATATCGTCACGACCTAAAAAATGTATCAGATATTCAACCGAACTTTTCTCTCTAACTGCAATGTGTGAAAATCTTGAAAGATGATTTTTAACATCATATTTACAAAAAGTAGGAAAATCTTTTGTTCCTATACTTGAGGCATAAGATATTTTTTTTACGGAGTCAACAAATGAAAGAAACATGAAAGGACTATACGAATGATAGCAATTCCATATTTGGTCGCTACCTGTAACAAAGACATCTGTAGTGGAGATAATATGTTGCAATTCTCTATCACTATGAATAGAAACTACATTATAGTTTTTTTTATTAAACTTTTGGATTTTCCCAATATTTGTCTTACAGATTATTCCCTTAATGAATCTTTTTATTGAGCCAACAATATGTCTAATAGGTCCCAACAGTCTATTCTTTAATATGAAATCTGCTTGAGAGAATTCTTTCAAAAGGCATACATCAAACCCTTGCTGTTTCAAAAATTCATGTAGAGCATACGACTGAAGACTTGTACCAAAATTTCCAGTACCCATCCAAGTCACTATTGTAATATTCATCTTTTTATCTTTCTTTTGATCAACGAAACTATAGCCACCCTCTCTGATTTATTTAAACCAAATATCAAAATAATTGGAATAAGCAAAATGGTGTTGGCTGACAATACTACAACAAGTCTTACAATGTCATTTCCGATATAATAATGCAATAATAGTGGAATCACGAAAGACAATGTTGTTACAACCAAAATAGGAAGGATAACTTGTCGCATAAATGGTTTTATCGGGAATCCAACTTGTTTATTCATCAATACCAATCTCACATATACAAGATAGGTATAAACAATAGCATAGGCAATATATGCCGTATAAGCCGGAAGCCCTAACTCAAACATAATATACGAAGCTGGAAACGGAAGACAACCGAGAAGCCCCATCCATATATAAAATTTTTTTATATTGCCTGTCGCCTGAGCCAAGATTGTAAGGGGAGCACCTGGCAAATCTACGATTATCCCGAGCATAGCCAACTGAAAGAAGAGAACAGCATCATTCGGTACTTCCCTTAACCATAGATTAAGAATTGTATCAGCTTCTAATACAAAAGGCACGAATATAAAAAGCATCAAATAGCAGGAGATTTTAGCTCCCTTCATGACAGTGTCAAAACAAGATTCAAATTGACCTGCGGCATAGCTTTTTATTATTTGAGGATTTATTGCTGTTGTGAAATTATTCACGAAGTTCTTTACTGCATTGCTGGCTTGTGTCGCCACACCACGGGAAGCGTTAACAACAACTCCAAAAAACAGATTAGTAAGTATATCTACTCCTTGTGTATCAAATATATAGGCACTCGTCCCTAAAAAATTCCATCCTGCAAAGCCAAACATGTTTTTCGTCTTTGTTTTGTCAAGCACTAATTGATATTTACATTCTGGATAATTACGAATACAATATGTTTGATAAACAAGACGGATAATCAATGCAACTAAGACTATTAATACTGCATATACAATCAGTTTGTCGCCTCCCCACATACCGATTGAAACAACAGCAATTAGCTTAAGTGTGACCTCGATTATGCTAATATATGCGTATACATCAAGTCGCTCATGCGATATCAATGAAGCGTTATAAGGTAAACTAATTAGATATAGCACAAAAGTAGCCAAAGAACATTGAAGCACCCAATTTGCCGCTGTCAATCGAGTCGGAGGTATGTTCATTTTATAGTAAAGAAACCAAACGCCAATGAGCTCTGCCAATACAACGACTATTAGCGACAGTATCAATTGGATATTCAAACTAGTCGAAAAAATACGTTTTAAATTGTCTATATCACCTCCTTTGCCTAACTCAAAAGTCATATAGCGAGTTATCGAATTGGTTAATGATGCAGATACTATTGAAAACATCACTACCAATCCTCCAACTACATTATATATTCCATAATCTTCAACTCCGAGGGTATCCAGTACAATTCTGGATATATATAGATTCAAGCCCATTGTAAACAAAGTGCGGGCATAGAGAAAAATGGTATTTTTTGCAAGCCGCTTATTACTTACTTGGGACTCGATTAAATGTAATCCTGAACTATCTGTTCTTTTACTATTATACTTATCAGAACTTTTCATATTTTTAGTAGTTCGGCAAAAGGGGCATCCTCCCAACAATAAAGAATGTAAACAGTCTTGTATTTTCAGTAAGCGTCCAATTTTACTTTTCCCTTCGGCCAGTGACCGTTGGTTGACGTCTCCCCATTTTTTTAGGAAAACGTCTAAAAGAACATTAAAATTTGTCTGATTATTAATAATTATTAGGATTTATACCTATGGTTGCAGACATAAATCACTTTCTCAAAATATTTTTCGCCTTCGCTCAATAACACGTCCTTTACTTTCCATTAACTTGATTTTTAATGGAGGGAGGCAAAAATGTGCAAGTCGAACACAATGAAACTCGTTTCAATTGTTGAGATGTCGCCATTTTTATTAAAAGGTAATATTTTTTATTTCAGACTACCATACTCAGTATTGGTGGTTTACGAATTTTTATTTCTGCAGCATCGATATCGTTTCATCAAACTCGCTGAGAATGGCATTTAATCTTGGATTTGATTTCTGAACGATTATAGCTGCAAAATTGGCAGTGTTTCCATCCATAACCTCCACAGTCTTTAAAATATAATTATCACGCTGGCTATATGTATTAAACCAATGAATAAATAGTCTGTTTCTAAGTCTCTGCTTGTCATCGCCGGTTTCACAAATATACAGCAAGATGTCAGGATTAACTTCAAAAAAGGCTTCAATAAGTCTGAATAAAGTCAATTTCAATTTTACATCGTTTGGTGAGGGTTGATTATTCTCATTGTTGACAGTAAACTGATAGGCACCTGTATCCCATATAGAATAATCATCCATGAAACCTACTTTGAAAAGATTTCCCTTATCTGTTTCGATAAAGAAATCTCTTCCATTTTCGGTCCACACCTTATAGGGAGCCAGACGATTTACATAGCCGAGGTTTAATGGATTCATATTCAGACAGAAAGATTAAGCCGTTCTTGACGAATTCTTTTAAAATCTTCCTGAGCCTGCTTTTCCCATTCCTTTTTCCTGGCAAGTGTTGCCTTGAGAGCGGCAATTATCTCGTCTTTTGTTCTTTTTTTTATTAGCTCAGACATATCTTTCTTTTTTGATTTATTTTGCAAAGATACGCATAAATTTCTATTCCACCAAACTTTTAGTGGAAAATGTTGTTTTATATCTATTTCTTTATCCACGATGGAAGGGACTTGTTGTGGCGCTTGCAGTACTGTTCTATCTTCTTTTGTATTTCAAGAGACTTGCGGTTTTTCTTGACGTACATCTTTTCATACATGTTAAAGATTTCGAGCATAACCTGCAGTTTTCTTTTAGATTCCTGCAGTTTATTTGTCAATGGTTGTCAACAGATTTGTTTTTGGCTTTTCTACGTTGTACCCTTGCATCGTAGTCAAGGTGATGACAACCGGTTGCAGAACCATTTCTCATAGGTTGTATGAACCGCCACGCGCCGTTCGGTGAACCGCCATGCGCCGCTCTACGAACCGCTAAAGGCACTTCGGCGAACTGGAAAATGACGTTCTGACAACCGAAATCAAAACCTGACACAATGACGTATACTTTAAAAGGTTTCAAAACCTTTGCTAATGAACATAAATGAGAACATAAGTTCATCTGATGCCTTAATTTTAAGGTTTTTAAGGAGTTGACTTCTATTGGCTTAGGAGTTAACTCCTCGGGCTGTAGGAGTCAACTCCTTTTTTAGGGTGGTTCTTCCACGTGTATTTTGGCAGAGCGTCTGATTACTTTTACACTTCTTCAAGAAGCTCAATGGGGAACTCGGTGGTGGCATATCCGAGCATGTTGATGCGGATAGCGAGCTTGGCCTTCCCCTTGGGCTCTTGCACGAGATAGCCCTCTATGCCTGCAAGGCGTCCGCTCTTGACGCGCACCTTGCTGCCAACCTTCAAGCGGGAGGTGTCGATGGAAACAGGTGTCTCGGCATCGCCAACCATACGCTGAAAGTCAAGCATCTGGCTGTGGGGAATCATGGCGACATCAGCCTTGCCGAATTGGTCACGCCGTGACCTGTCCATCACGAAGTGGAGAATGAACTTTG
>Ga0129317_1001271_pt1 | contig 19531 bp, 21 predicted proteins | sample Cm1ome_FD_94430 | JGI IMG/M metagenome (GOLD analysis project Ga0129317, IMG submission 94430) | Eastern black-and-white colobus group fecal microbial communities from Wisconsin, USA - Cm1105 metagenome | ecosystem: Host-associated > Mammals > Digestive system > Large intestine > Fecal | place... | reverse complement strand
ATCCAGCTTCCTTCAGATTCCACCTCACGATGAACACCCTTGCTTTCGGCTATATCCTTCCCACTACCGGGTGGATTCGGGACTTTAACCCATTAGAAACGTGCGCCGCTAGGCGCACAAAGGAAAACGGCGGTTTGAAATGCAATATTTCAAAACCGCCGCCTCATGCCGCAAGGCCGATTTCAACGGTCTTGTTGTATATGCCAGCACAGTCGCTAATTAAAATGAAAAAGGGCCGATAATCCGTGTTGCCTATTGGCTAACGGATTATCGGCCCTGCGTCTATGCGTCCGGCACTAATTGTTACTTATATGGATTTACTATTTTTATGACATTAGTTTACTCACCATTTTGGGCAGGTACATCACCGGGCAGAGTGGAAAACTCCTCGTTATAAACGAAGCCACCATCTGCATAGAACCATGTTAGATTTGCGATGGAGCCGTCCGTAAAGGTAAAGTTTGCAGTCAGGTCGCTGTTACCGTCCTCGTCGAGATCGGTAAAGTCACAGTCCTGTAATGCTTCCAATGCACCAGACATCGGCTGGGCGTACTTGGCTACTGCGATAATCTGACCAGCGGAGGCGCTGTCCCAAAGCGTGATTTCTTCGTCGCTGACATCCAGATAGACCATCGTTCCATTGCCATCCAGCAGCATAGAATAGGCGATGTTGCGCTCTGGTGTGGTCGATGTAACAACTTCCGACTGTGCGGGAGGATTGCTTTCCTCCGGGGCGGAAGCAGAGGTTTTTGCATTGCTACCACAGGCTGTCAGACTGAATATCATAGTAGCGGCCAGTATGAGCACATTTATCTTCATAGGCACACTCTCCGTTTAAGCCAGTTTTTTATTCCAAATACGACTTCATAATCCAATCGTCCAGAAAGCGCATTTGTTCCTCGGTATGGAACCAATGTTCCCCACCCGGCATAACGGTCAATTCTGCGCTGACCCGATTTGCAAAGGCGGTCATGGTTTCCAGAGAGGTTAGATTGTCATGCTCTCCGTACAAAATGTGAGTTGGGATAGACCAAGAGAGCGGATGCTCCCGCACATAGGTAAGATAGTTCCATGACAGCGTTTCGCCAAACTCGGTGGGGATTTCTAATTTCCGCTTGAGCTCCTGCTCGGTCACATTTGCCCACATCATCATATTGCCGATTAAGTTCTCCATATTCACAACCGGAGAAATAAAGAGTGCTTTGTCAACTAAGGATTTATCAAGTGAGGACATAGAGAAAAATGCACCGATGCTGTTTGCCACCAGAGTAAGGCTATCACAGCGATTTCGCTGTTTGGTGAAGAACTGCGGAAATTCTTCTTTGGCCTCCCACGGGGCATGAGCGTGGTAATCAAATCCGATGACCTCACTATTCGGGAACAGGGATTTGTAATGTTCGGCTTCCTCCGCCGAACCGCCCTTTCCATGGACATATACAATAATATTTTTCATGTTTAACCTTAACCTTTCTTATATCGTTCGCCTAAAACATAGACGCAGTACAAACCGATAGTTTTGGCTTGCACTGCGTCTAAGCGTCTGGCATTTTGACTTCTTCGATTTTCCCATTCTTGAAGCGAATTACGCAGGTATATTTGCATTTCGGACAGAATAGTGGAAAATCCTCTAACACCGTATGTGGCCGTATCTGTGTCCGTGTTTTGCCACCGCATCTTGGACAGCAAAGCCAGTCTATCTTCGTGTTTGTTTTTTCCTGCATTTGGGCTCACCTCGGTTCTGAACATCTTGACCGCTCAAAAGGAATAACGACCATTTTTCACAGCAAAATCTGGCAACTTTATAGGTTTTCCGTAGATAGCCGCCAAAGCACGAAACTCTCGATGGAACGCCTCACGGATTTCTACTTCTGTCAAATGCAAATGATTGGTATTGGCAAGGATGGCAAGCCCATAGGTGAAGTAGACCATATCTTGATGAAAGCGGCGTGCAACATCCTCAGAATATCCAAATTCATCCATAATCACATCAATAATTTCTGGGATAAGAACATCGTTCTGATATGGTCCCATTTGTTCGCCTTCTAAATAGAGCCAACGAAAAAGTTGCTTTTCCTCTGCGGCGAACTTGACAAGGCCCATTCCATAGCTACTATAACGGCTGTCATTTCCTTCATGTATGCGTAAAAACTCCCGTACACGCTGAATGTGCAGTTGAATTGCACGCTCCGTCAATGCGGCTTTTAACTCGTCCATGTTTTGAAATGAAAAATAGATTGGTTGTGTCGAACACCCCAGCTTTTTCGCAACACTACGAGCGTTGACAGAGGAAAAGCCCCCGTCACGCAATACATCAACCGCAGCATCAATAATCTCATCTTTTGAAACTTTTCTTGCTGCTGGCATAAACATCACCTCCAAAGAATAACGATAAGTTATATATAACATAGTGTTATTATACGGTAAAGAAAGCGCTTTGTCAAGTGTAGGCCCCTTTCTATCTACTTATCAATCTCTCTGTCCTAAAAACGGATTATACAGGGATATTTACATTTCGGACAAAATAAATGGATAGTTGATAGTAAAACAAAATACTACCAAAACATAAAATTGTGTTTCGTTCTCATAATCAAACCCGAAATGTAGAATAATATATGGGTGATATGAGAATGTACCAAGACGAAAGACGGCTTGACTTCCACGCATTGGGCCGGGAGATCAAGCGTAAAAGAGAGGCGAAAGGTTGGACGCAAGAATACCTTGCACAGCTTGTAGACCGTACCCCTCGCTCCATCATGTATTTTGAAAACCGGGGTCAGCATCCAAGCCTGAATACCTTTTACCAAATCGTCACCTTGCTGGACATTTCCGTAGACCAATTCTTTTATCCTGACAAGCAGAATAGCGAAAGCGACTGCCGCCAGCACATTGATAGATTGCTCAACTCAATGGACGAAAAGGAATTGACGGTCATGGAGGCCACAGCAGAGGGACTGCAAAAAGCCAGAGAAACGGAGGTCAAGTAAAAAGGGCCTTCGTTTTTCTTGTTTTTGGGGACTTTTTGGGGGTTCCGCTAAATGGCAAGCAATGCTTCTGTGGCCACAGAAGCTATTTTCACAAGCCCGGCCTTGCGGCCCGTCTGTGAAAATCTGCTTGTTGGGGAGCCTCCCCAAACCCGGCGCTTCGGGCCAAGTTGGCCCGAAGTGTCAGCGTCGCTTTGCTCCTTATGCGTCACAGTCCCTAACGCTCCTGTTCCTTCTTTCTGCCTGGCTCCGAGTAGCCCAGCAGATAGTCAATGTTGGCCTTGATGGTCGTGACCTCCTGCATATCCGCTTTGGCTTTGCGGTACTTGGCGTAGAGCTTCTTTTTCTGTTCGGCCAGCTTGCTGCCTTCCTCTTTGAGCGTGTCCATCTTGGGGAGCTTGGCCCCGCCGAGGATGGCTTTGAAGTCGGCACAGGCCGCCCGGTAAAGTTCAATATCTGCCTCATGCTCCGCAAGAAATTTTTTACTGTATTTGCTGGCCTTATACTTCTCAAAGACAGGCCGGGTCTTTGCATACTGCACCGTTGCCGCCTTCAATTCCATGTTGGTATGGAGGGCCGCTTCGGTGCTTTTGATTTGGTCAGACAGCTTGTGAAAATGCTCTGTGGCCGCCGTGGCCTTCTGCTCCAACTGCTCATAATCCGTCAGGCCGTTGTCTTGCAAATAAGCAAGGGCGGCGGCCATTTGTTTGAGATTGAATACCTTAGCCCATCGCTCATAACCGGGGCCTTTTCCTTGGAGCCGGGATTGAATGTCGATAGCCAGATTGATTTTCTGACGAGGCTGGTCGGGCCGTTGGCGGGAGCCTGACAGGGCGGCCCGTATGTCCGTTTCGCTGTAACCTTTCCCGAGAGTATCAGAGCGTAAGCGGGTAAACCGCTCCTGACCGGGAGCCCGAAAGCTGATTGCGCCCCGCCTTTGTTTGACCTCATAACCCGCCTGCTCCATCAGGGAGAGGAACGCCGGGAAGTCGGCGGGCTTCTTAGCAAGGGCGGTATCAATGGCGGCCCGCAGTCTGTCCTGATAGGTCAGCGGCTTTTTCTGTCCGGCCTGCCACTCCACATAATTGCGAAACTTGCCCTTGCTCCGAGGCTTGGGATTTTCCACGATGGAAAGCCCGTTTTCCAGACACAGACGGTCAGAGAGCCGCCGCAAAGCGAAGGACGAGCCCCAGAAGTTGCGAAACTTCCGGGTACAGTCAAGGGTAGTAGAATTGTAGTAAATGTGTGAGTGGATATGCTGCTTGTCCGTGTGGGTCGTGACAATGAAAGCGTGGCGGCCCTTCGTCCAGCGCATAGCCAGCTCATAGCTTATCCGATTTGCTTCTTCTGGCGTAATCTCTCCGGGATAGAAGGATTGACGGATCTGATAGCATAGCACATCAGAACCCTTCTTTTGTTCCCGGCCTGTCATGGCCTTGTAGCTGGCCTTTGCCAAAAGAAACTCGGCGGCCACCGTGGCCGGGTCGCACTCATAGGAAGATATGTATTTCCCGTCCTCCGTCTTTTCAGGATTTTTCCCATAGTCCAGACAATCACGAATGGCCTCGGCTATACTTTCTCCTTCGTTGGCGTGGCGTTGCAGCAAGGTAGTTGTTGCCAGAGAAAATCCCTCCCTTCATAGAAAACGGCGGCCATGCAAGGCCGCCGTCTATATTACTTCGGGACAACTTGGCCCGAAGCGATCAGCTTGTGATGAATTGCCGCAGAAACAGGTTTAAGCTGTTCAGCCCCGTAATGACAGCGCCCGCCACCGCCTGCAAGCCGAAGGGGGAAAGCAGGAACGCAATTCCCAGATAAATAACGCCGCCCACCGGGTAACTGATGAAGAACAGCCCCACACCCAACAGCGCCATAATAATCGAGGCCGCAGTCAGGAGGAAGGAGGACACAGAGAACAGGAACAACAGAACGGCAACAAGGACGGTCAGCAAAACGATAAACGGCGCAGCAATCAGTTTTAATATCAGTCTCATATCTTTAGCCCCTTTCTATCTTTCTACCTATATTTTACCATGCGGACGCAGGGGCAACAATGTTGCAGACGGTTAGTAAAACTTGTCCCGGCGCACCTCGGGCCAACTTGGCCCGAAGCCGACGGAAACGAAAAAAAGGCGGGGTGCAGACCATAAAGGCCCGCACCCCGCAAGGTTATTTTTCCACCAGCGCAGACAGCTCCGTGAGTACATCGGACACCCGGCCCCAGAGCTTTTCATAGTCCCGCTGGAGCCCGGTGATCTCCTCCGGGTACACGCCGAAGGTGTTGGCATGGACGGCTACCTGATTGAGATTGTTGGCACACCGACGCTGTAAGGACACCAGCTCCTTGACCGGGGCAAGGTCTACATGGAGGATATAGCCGTTTAAGGCCATCTTCCGCATATAGGCCCCGGCGTTGGTAATACCCGCCTCGGCCATGCGCCGCTGTATCTGGGCCAGCTCGTCCTCCGTGACCATCACATGAAGGTGCCTGTCACGCTTGCGCCGGGCCGTCAGCGTTCCTCCCGTTCCCGGCTCCGCTTGTGTGCGGGCGGCTCCTTCACTCTGTCCAGCTCCTTTTTCTCCGGCCCCTTGGGGAGCGGCGAGGGCGGCAGGTTGTTCAAAATACCGTCCAGCATATTGCCGTTCTGTTCCTCGGAGAGCTCGACTGTCAGCAGGTGGTTGTCTTTCTCGTTCATAGCGTCCTCCTATCTGTCCTCACGGGACTTGTTGTGTTTGGCCTTGTCGGGCTCCTTCGGGGGCTCCGCTCTGCGGGCCGCCTCCTTGAGCTGGGCTGTGATGGAGGGTCGGGCTGCCCGATCAGGGTTTCCGGGAGCCGGGCGCAGCTCGTAGTCCTCCATCTGCTTTTCCGTCAGGGGCTTCAAATAAGCCAGTTCGCCCCATGCCCGCATAGTGCCGCCCTCCACCATACGCCGCTCGTCAAAGTTGATGATCTCCACGGGAGCGTTGCCGGACGGCTTCGGGAAGGTGCCGAGGTCAACGGGACGCTGGGTAGAGTAATAGCGGTAATACTCTGCCTGCTCATGGCCCCCGGTGCGCTCATGTACGCTAAACAGTTCCTTGTAATCGGCCACACGCTTGGCAAAGTCCTTTTCCGCTGTCTGGCCGCTGCTGTGGTAGTGGCCCCAATAGTAGTCCTTCTGGCCGTTCTCCGTTTCGGTAAACTGCCATGTGACAAAGGGACTGGGGGCCGCTTCGTCAAAGCCCAAAGCGAAGCCCCGGCCATTGTCAAAGGTAACGGATTTCAAAATTTCATAGCCTTGATTGCTTTCTATGTGTTTTCCTCCTTTCTGACCTCGGGCCAAGTTGGCCCGAGGTGATGAAATGTTACGAAATACCCATCCAAACCGGGGTAAAAGGTATTAGGATATTCAAGCTCGGAAAAGTGGTTCAAAAAAGTCTGATATTCCGGGCTTTTTCAAGAGGTAAATCGTAACGGGGCTACTTGGTTTTATCACGCTTTTTTCTCATGCGCTCCCGGCTCCTTCTGCGGTTTCCCTCGGCCTTGCAGGCTTCGGAGCAGTAGGCTTGCCGCCCCTCCGGAAGAAAGGGCCGCCCGCAGATAGCGCACAGGCGGGTGTCCGGGGCCGGGCCATTCTCGCAGATAGAGGCTGCCAGCACCGGATCAAGGGGCAGAACGGCCTCCCGAAAGTAGCGGCAATAGGCCCCTGTCCAACACTTGCCAAGCATATAACACTCACAATCCAGCGGCAGGCAGCCATACTCCCGGTCATAATTGGCGCACATCTCCGTGACCAGTTTTCGGATACCCTTTCGCTCGTCACGGGTCAGTTCCCGGCACATCAGGACTTCGGGCCAACTTGGCCCGAGGGGCGAAACTTCTTGCGGCAACGGTCTTTTCTGTTGCCGCACTCTTTCAAGTGGCGGCATCCGGCACAGCGGTCAGCGCCGCCACGGCCCGGGCGGGGGATCTCTTTCATCATCTTTTCGTAGGGGCTGTTGGTAAAGTTCATTCCTCGTCCTCCGTTTCTTCCTCAGTCTCCATATCGCCATAGGGGTCGGCTTCATCGTAGTCGTAATCGTCCTCGTCCAGCCCGGCGGCTTCATGCTTCGGGCGGTAGACCTTGAAATAGTAGGCCGCACCACCGCCCACCAGCGCCACGGCGGCAACCATCAGAAGATTGCCGATAGGAAAGGCTGTGTCTTTTTCCGGTTCGGGCTCCGGCTCGGGAACAGGTTCCGGGTCAGGTTCGGGCTGGACAACCGGCTCTGTTACTTCGGGCTCCGGGTCTGCTTCTGCGAGAGCCAGAAGGTCTTTTTCCGTGACAGCGTTCAGGAAATACACATTGTTCTCGGTGCGCTGACGGTCAATGACCAGATAAAAAATATTCTCGCTGGGGGTGGTAATCGTGAAAAACTCCTTACCGTCCTGGTCGGTGGCATTATCCACCACCGTACCCGTTCCATCTGGGGTGAAGGGCTTGGTTGTGGTTTCCTCGGCGGCAGGCGGCTCGGTTTCTGCAACGGGCTCGTTACTCTGGGCGTAGGCTGTGGCGCTCATGCAGGTAAAAGAAAACAGGGCGGCAGTCAAAACCGCAGCCCTGCGAAAAAACTTATTCTTCATGTTCGGTATCCTCCTTTGCTTCATCAGACTTCGGGCCAAGTTGGCCCGAAGCGGTAATGACGGGATTGCTGAAAAACTCAGCCAGTTCGGCGGGCGTCAGTTTCAGAGAACGAACAGCCTGAACAATCATGCTGTTTTCTTCTTCCTGACGCTGTTTCTCCAAATCCCGGATTTTGGTCTGCCACTCTGCGGCTTTCTCACGGGCCTTCGACAGCTCTTTGTCGATTTTTTCAAGTTTGGTCATGGATGGCTCCTTTCTGAAAATCAGTTCAAGCGCCCAAAGGCGTAAAAGTGTTCCTGCCAGTAACTTGTATTGATACTGGCGTATTTGATGGGGTCGCCCGCATGGATCATCATTCCGCCGCCCACATAGATACCCACATGGGAAACGGGGCCATCGCAAGCATAGGTTTTCGTGAAGAAAATCAAATCCCCGGGCTTTGCGTCGGCGGGTGATACATAGGAGCATTGGTTGAAAATCCCCGTGGCTGTGGTGCGTGGCAGGCTATGAACGCCGCTTGCCGTGTAAACCCAGCAGACAAAACCGGAACAGTCGAAGCTGGTACTTGGAGAGGAGCCGCCCCACACATAGGGCCAACCCAGATACTTTTCAGCCTCCGAGATCAGCGCCGCAAAGGCCGGGTCGGAAAGGGCCTCGCCCGGAATGGTATAGTCACTTCCGGGGTCATAGCTGCCTCCGCCGCTTGTGTAAATGTCATCCCACAGATAAGGCTTGTTGCCTTTGAGCTCCAAGGTTATATTGTAGATTTCCTTCTGTTCGGCGTCCAAGAGGGAGCCCACTACCATGGGGAGGGTCTTGTTCTGGAGCCGCACATGGAGAATGTAATACTCATACGGCACTTCATAGGTGTCGGTGTGGGTCGTTCCATCCTCGTCCGTCCATGTGTCCGTTTCGGTACGGTAGCGTATCTCCACTTCCTCGGTCAGCGTCAGTTTGTACTGCGCCTCAAACAAGGCCCGGAGTTCTCCCTGCACATTCTCCCGGGTGTAGGTGCGGAGCTTGGCAATCAGGTAAGAGGTCAGCTCATAGGGATTGTGGCCCAGCTCGTCTACATTGTAGCGGTACTCATCATAGCCGGGATGGGTGCGCTCGATGTTGGCGATTTTCTCCCGGAGCTCATTTTCAAGGGCGGTATAGTCCTCGTTGGCCCCTAAAATATCTTCGTCCTCGGCGGTGTAGGAAGTCCCCACCACGGCGTTCATCATGCCCGTACCCAACGATGGAAGGGCAGAGAAAACAGAATTGAGTATCAGGAACAGGCAGAACAACAGCAGAAGAATGACAGCGCCGCCCTTATGCCGCCGCACGAATTGAGCGGCATAGGCCGCCGCTTTCTCGGTGGTGGTTGCCGCTGCTCCCGCCGCCTTGGCGCTCTGCCTTGCGGCCTCACGGGCCTGCTTGGCGTATTCCCGCTTGATTTTCCACTTCTGGGCCATACGGGAAAGAAAAGTGCTGTTTAGCTCCGGGTGCTCCTGCACCATTTTCTGATAGTGGAGGTCTGCATTGGCTTTTATTGTTCGCCGTTCCCACTTCCTGACCTGACGGGCTGGGTGCTCCCTGATACGCCGCTTGGCATAACGGCTAACCTTATGCGCCCCGGCCTCTGCCAAAAGCTCGGTCTTGTGGGCTCCTTCCACACCAACATTTTCGTGTTCGACCTCATGGATTTTGCGGTGTCCATAGGCCCACACACCAGCCCCCGCCACCATGACCGCCTGTTTGGGAAGGCTGGGCAGCTTCGGCGGCTCCTGACGGGATAGCTTTTCTTTTGCCATTTCCAGCCGGACAGCGGAATGTTCCGCCTTGGCCTCGGCCCGTTCTTTCTGTTTCTCCCGCTTGTCTTTCTGACCTTTGCGGGTGGCCTGCTCCTCGCAAACGGTATCTTCCCGGGCTTCGCCCTCCTGCCGCAAGCGGGAGGACGGCTTTTCCCGTTCGCCGTCCTGCCTGAATTTTCCGGTGCTCTGGGACTTCGGGCCAACTTGGCCCGAAGCCTGTTCCCCAGCCTGACGGGTCACTTCTTCCTCGGTGAAGTGGAGCCGCCCACGCTTTACCCGTTTCCCGCCGTTTGTTTTCTTCGGGTCAACCTGTCCCGAAGCGTCCTTACTCATTCTGGGCCTCCTTTTCCTCCGGGCGGGTGGTCATAATGGAATAGAGCTTGGTATTCTTCGGGAAACGGTCAACAAACGGTATGGTCACATTTCCAAAGAACAAAAGCCCTTCGCCGGGATTGGAGTGGGTCACATAGGAAAGCTGGTGGGGACTGATACCTAACTGCTTCGCCAAAATCTGCCTGTCTCCCTGTGCCTGTGACAAAAGCACCATGAAGTCAGAGTTTTCAAAGATGTTCTCGATCTGACGGCTGGCAAGGAGGTCTTTCACATTCTGGGTCAGGGCGCTGGGAACACATCCTTTTTTGCGGAGCATTTTCCAGATAGTCACAAAATAGCTGGAAGTCAACTCGTCCTGCAACAGCACATGGAACTCGTCGTAATAGCACCATGTAGCAATACCGCAGGAGAAGTTGTAGGAAACCTGATTGTTGGACAGATCGTTGAGAATGTGCATGGCAATTTTGCGGAGCCCGGAGCCCAGCTTCTTCAAATCGAAGCACAGCACTCGGGCGTTTTTATAGTCCACATTGGTTTTGTGGTTGAACAGGTTGAGGGAGCCCGACACATAGATTTCAAGGGCCGTTGCCAGCCGCTTTGCCTCGGGTTCGCTCTGCTGGCACAGAAGGTCATACAGGTCTTGAAGCGTCGGCATGGGTGCGTGTTCCGGGTCGTTGAGCAAATCCCGGTACACCATGCGGGCGCAGCGGTCAATGATGGTGCGCTCGACGGGCTGTAAGCCGTCCTTGCCACCAACAATCAACTCCATGAGCGAAAGAATGAAGTCACATTTCAGACTGATAGGAGAAACCTCGTCATCCATACTCAAATCCAAATCCATAGGATTGATGAAATGCGGGCTGTTGGGGGCAATCTCCACCACAAGCCCATCCTTTCCAAACTGGCGCACCAGCGGGGAATATTCGCCCATGGGGTCAAGGATGATAATACGGTCATTGGTGGCAAGAAACACATTCACAAGTTCCCGTTTTCCGCTGAAGCTCTTGCCGCTCCCCGGAACGCCGAGGTACAGCCCGTTAGGGTTTTTCAGCTTCTTGCGATTTGCCATGATGACATTATGGGAAAGGGCGTTCAGGCCGTAATAGATGGCCTCGCCGTCCATGCGAAGCTCTTGCGTCATAAACGGAACGAAAATCGCCGTGGAGCTGGTTGTCATGCCACGCTGTATCTCAATCCCGTTGTAGCCGAGGGGCAGACTGGACACAAGGCCCTGCTCCTGCTGAAAGTCCAGCCGTTTCAAAAGGCAGTTGTACTTCTGCATGATACCCGATACGGTGAACAGGTCGTTGTCCAGCTCTCGGCGGGTGGCGGCGGTATTTACCACAAGGAAGGTCAAAAGAAACATTCGCTCGTTGCGGCTCTGCAAATCATTCAACAGGTTCTTGGCGTCCTGGCTGAAAGTAACGAGGTCAGGGGGAAGAATGTCCATATCGTACCCGCTTCGGACGGCCTTTTTCTGTTCCTCCACCTTCATCTTGTCAATGTCGCTGACTTTGCCCTTGATGGTTTTGATGGCCTTGGCCTGATCGACGGTCTGAATGTGCATGGTAATGGTCATTTCAGCGTCCACCTCCAACAGCTCGGCAAGGAGCTTGTCGGAGAGTTCGGAGGCCATAATCTGCATATAGGAGGCCGCTCCCCAAGTGGAGCCCATGCGAAACAGCCGGGTTTGGCGGAAGTCAAAGCTGGTAGGGGCAATAAAATCTTTTGTTCCCATTCCGGTCTTGGGTATCATATCCCATGTGAAGCGGAAGGGCTCTGTGCCGCCGGGGTGAAGCTGGCCGTGCAGTATCTCTAAGCGTTCCAGCCCGTTCAGGGGTCGTGACTGTACGCCCAGCTTTTTGAAGTTGCTGGAAATGTCAGCCTCTACACGCTCCAGCCGGGGCCTTGCGGCGGCGAGGCTGTCCGCTGACACACCGAAGGTCAGCAGTTTTGTCCGCACAATGCCGTTGTTGCTCTTGGCAATCTGGCCCTCCAGCATTTCTACATACTCACTCCGCATATCGCTGTATCCGTCCTCCTTCATAGGGATATTGAGCTTGTATTTGCTCTCGGGGCGGCTTCGGTGATTGATAAAGGAAAGCTGGAACGGAAGGGAGCTGTCGAAGGAATTAAGAAAAGCGCAATAGCCGTCAAAGATGGCTGACTGGTCATCAGCCTGCGCCAACTGATAGTTAATGTCCTCGTATTCCATGCTCTTGGTATAGAGCCTGTCATTGACCCGGCAGATACCGTCCTTGAAAATTTCCCGGTACGGGATGGTCTGCTGTGCGGTCTGCTGTGCGGTCTGCGGCCCGGTCTTTCTTGCCGGGGCCTGCTTCTTGGGTTTACGGTCAAGACGCTTTCTTTCTGCGCCCGGCCTTGCTGTCTTTGCGTTGGTCTGCAATCAGGTGTTCCTCCTTTCTGCTCAGAAAAGCGTAAAAATTATTGGTTTTATAGGGCCTGACCTTCGGCAATAAAAACCGTGTTCGGATGATGTTGCGGAGCACCTTTTCAAAAGGAAGCCCGTCTTTTTCAAACATGGCGAACAGAAAACACGGCATCATCAGCCCGATCATCAGGAACAGGGCCGTACTGTTCCCAATGTGAGAACGGGTAAACAGGTAAAACGGAATACCGATACCGCCCGCTATGGAGAAACAAATAAGCTGACGCTTCGTCAAGTTGAAGGCCAGCTTTGTTTTAATTCGGCTCAAATCGTTAGGTACTGGCACATAGGCCAAAGAAATCACCTCCTTGGTGCTTCGGGCCAACTTGGCCCGAGGTCATCGTTCCGTCTGACGGGCCGTTGCCTCCTTTCGGGCAGTCTGCGCCGCCTCAAGGCCCGACTGTCTGGCCCGCCAATACTCGTGATTGTACCGCTTGATAGAGCGGTTGATATTTTCCTCAAAGGCGGCCTTGTCTTTGATACGCTCGGGGATCTTCCAGAGCTTTTTGTCTAAAAGCTCCCGCAGCACCACTTCCTCCTGCGTATCTTCCTCAAAGCAGAGGTAGCCGCCACGCCGAAAGCCGCACCGCTTGGCTGCCGGGGATAGAAAGGCCGCCACATCGTTTGAAACCATCGTCCCGCCATGGCTGGCTGTGCTCACAAGGAACACGCCGGGGCAGAGCGTGTCGCAGGTCTGTACCGCTCCCCACGGAGATTTGTTCGGCTCCTGATACATTTTTGCCTCCTTCCAGCTTCGGGCCAACTTGGCCCGAGGTATGATTTAATGGGCTCCGAATATGGACTTTGACAGGCTTCCGGTCTTAAAGAGCACGAAAACAAGGAGCACCGTGTAGCCTACACATTCCCAGATAGCGGCCATCATATCGCCGCTTGTAGCGATACTCTGCACCAACACGGCGTAAATCGCCATGCACACCATAATGAGCATCCCCTGAAAGCCGATGGCGAACAGGGATTTGAAATAGTTGTGGCCCATGTGGCCCGCCTCCCGGTTTGCGCTCGTGGCAAAGGGAATGGGGGCAAGGCTCGTCATCAGGTAAATTTCAATCATGCGCCCGTAGACGATGACGAAAATCACGATATTCAAAGCCGTCATGGTAAACTGCACGAAGAACGATTGCAGGAAAATACCGAGGAGCGGCCCCAGTTCCATGGCTTCAAGCTGGGTCTGCATATCGTTCAGTACATCCGGCGTGACGGCGGTGGAGCCTTGTATCAGGCCCGCTGACTGCTGGATGACCTGTTGGGACACATCAAACACCGCCATGACGATATTGAAGGTGTTTGACAAAATTAGCACCGCCACGAAGGTCTTGAAAATCCATTTGAAGAAAATCCATGTATCGAAGTTGTGTAGATTATTGTGGTCTATCAGCATTTGAATGAGCTCATAGGTCATCACGAAGGTAAGCACCAGCCCGGCAATAGGCAGGATGACCGTTTCGGAGAGCTGCCGTATCATGGAAAAGACCCCGGCGTTCCATGCCGCCGGGGTCATTCCTACCTGTGCCGCAATCTCTCCGACCTGCTCATTCACACCTGTAAAGAGCCCGCCGAGGTTTCCCATGATACCCTCGACCAACAGCCCTTTGAGCCATTCCGTGATAGCGTCGAAGATACTTTGCATAGCTTACTCCTTTGCGAAGATTAGAACAGGTTTGCCAGAAGCGGGATCAGGTTCATACCCAGCAGGACAATGCCGCCGCCAGCCATGAGCTGCTTCATACCCTGCGACTTGGAGGCAGGGTTGTCGGCTCCGTAACCTTCCAAGAGGTTGACGATACCCCATGCGCCGAGGCCGCAGCCGATAGCCATAACGAGAACTTTCAGAGTGTCAACAGCAGAAGCGAAAAATTCCATATACATTTCCTCCATTTGATAAAAGATTGAAGTGTGGGTATCAAAAAACCGCCCTTTCAGGCGGTCTCCGGCCTCGGGCCAACTTGGCCCGAAGTCCATCTATCAGTTAAACGAAATCGTCTGCGCTGTCCAAATCATCATAATTGAGAATGTCAGCGTCCTCGTCGGAGGTGTCCACCTCATACACCGTGTATTCTTCCTCGGGCTTTAGTCTCAATCGCCGGGAAGTCAGGCGTTCCAGATGGAAGGCGTTTCGTTTACTGTCATGTTCCGCTGTGTAGCGGTAGTTGGGGTGCTGCTTCAAATCATACTTGGGTGAAAAGAATGGGGGCAGGCCCCGAAGCTGTAACAGGCACTTGTTTCCGGGCATGGTGGTGATCTCACTGGTTGTCAAAAGCTCCCGGCCCAAACGCTGGGTATTAAGTCCATAGCTTTCGGACTGGCCCCGTGTGCGGCTGTCTGTCTGCATAGAGATAGTCGCTTTTCCCAGCCAGTTTTCCGAAATGTCCTTTAGCGTGGAAGCCTCCCGGCCTCCCAGAAACACAATGCTGTCCATGTTGCCCATGATGGTTTCCGCATGGTCTTTATAAAGGGCCTTGCATTGGCTCATGGCCTGATAGAACAGGGTCAGGCTGATTTCTCTTGACCGAATAACGGCCACGATTTTCTCCAGCCCCGGCACCTGCCCGGTGTTGGCCGCCTCGTCCCACAGTACACGCACATGATGGGGCAGACGGCCACCGTATTTGTTGTCGGCCCTCTCGCACAGAAGATTGAACATCTGCGAAAATGCAAGGGCCACGATAAAGTTATAGGTACTGTCCGTATCGCTTATCAGGAAGAACAGGGCCGTTTTCTCGTCCCCGAGCTTATCAAGCTCCAACTCGTCATAGCTCATAATCTCCCGGAGCTCCGCTATATCAAACGGGGCAAGCCTTGCGCCGCAGGAAATCAGTATGCTTTTGGCGGTTTTGCCGCTGGCCAGCTTGTATTTGGCATATTGGCGCACAGCGAAGTGCTGGGGATTGCGCTTGGCAAGGCCGTCAAACATATAGTCCACAGCGTTTTTGAAGCTCTCGTCATCCTCCCGGACTTCCATGCTGTTTATCATTTCTACCAGCGTGTTCATGTTCCGTTCTTCCTCCGGCCCCTCAAAGACGATATAGGCCACAAGAGCACAGTACAGAAGGGTTTCCGCTTTCGTCCAGAACTCGTCACCTTCCTTGCCGTCCCCCTTGGTATTGGCAATCAGAGCGTTGACGAACTTCAAAACATCGCTTTCCGTCTTGATATAGGCCATGGGGTTGTAGTGCATGGATTTTGAAAAATCAATGCTGTTGAACACCTTGACCTTGTAGCCTTTCTTCTTTTGCAGAAAATAGCCGCATTGGGAGAGTGTGCCGCCCTTTGGGTCTACCACCACATAGGAAGAATGAGCCTGCAAAAGCTGGGGCGTGAGCCAGAAGCGGGTCTTGCCCGAGCCTGACGAGCCGATGACGCAGGCGTTCAGATTGCGGGCGTTGGCCGGGATTTTGGGCCGGGTGTTCATGGTCAAGAACTCCGTCCCGGTCAGGATGACATTGTTTTCAAACTTGGGGTCAACAAATGGCTTTATATCGGCCTCTGTACCCCAGCGGGCCGAGCCATATTCCATATCCCGGCGAAATTTCCGGGCCTTTTTGATTTTGGACTGTACCACGAAATATAGTATCACGGCCCCAGCTACACCTACGGCAAGGTCAAGGAGGCCCAGCCCCGGTGCATAGCTCTGAAATACCGGGCCGATGGTCTTGACCATGCCAAACAGCTTTTCTCCGAGGTTGGCTCCCGCCGCCATGCGGTAGGCTGTGCCGCACTTGGAGAAAAACCAAAATGCTATGAGATAAGGGAAATATGGAAGTACATATTTCTTGATTTTCTTACTTACCGTTCCTCCTTCACCGCCTCTCTGACCTGTTCTTTCTGCTTTGGCCTTGCCGCAATCTGCTCTACGAATTGTCGAAGCTGACCGAGGATAGATGGCCTGTCCTGACTGCGGCCCATGACCTTTTCCGTATATTTGCCGAAAGCCTCTTGAATAGCGTCGGCCTGATCTGCCTTGAAAAATAGCAGGTAGTGGCCGGGGCCGGTCTTGTGGAAAGCGTAGTCCACATGGAACTCCTTGGCGATACGGTCAAAATTCTTGGGAGCCCCCACATATTTCATGGCGTTTTTACCGCCGTGGTGGTTCATCAGTTTCCGCACGCTCTGCCGACCCTTGGGCCGTTTGGCGGCTTCTTGTTGTTTTGCAATTTCCGCAAATACCTTTTTGCAGGCCGCAGCCAGCACCTTACCCGAGAGCTTTGCCGCTTTCACGGATATGGCGATTGTCCGTTCTTCTACATATTCCTGCATACTGCCTCCTTTCCTCCGAGTGGGTCAGAAAACCGGACGCCTCGGAACATCGCCCGGAAGGGAGAACCTCGGGCCAAGTTGGCCCGAGGTCTACCGTTCCTCATGGGAAGGCCCCGCCTTCTCCTTGCGAGGAATAGGTGGGGCCTCCTTAAACTGCTTGATTGCCGCCAGAATAGAATGGGTTTCCTCCTTCTCGTCTCGGGCGTGGACTTTGGAAATCCGGTACTCGTCTGGAATATCGTCCAGCCCGGTATAGTGCTCCACAAAGTTACTCCGATTATCCGCCACATAGCCACCGGGAGCGAAGTGGCCGCCGTCATTGATGCGAATATCCCGCCCGTATGCCTCATAGTCGATGTAGTCAATCAGGTGTTCAGGCACCTGCATAGCCTCAAAATCCTGAATATACATACGGCCCAGTTCTTCTTCGCTGTTGACATCGGAGTAAAAATCGAAGCAGTCAAGGTTCTGGGTCAAATTGATTAAGTCCCTGACGCTGCTTGTGTACTCCCCAGCATCCATGACCGCCTCCAACTTTTCCAGCTCGTCCGGGGTCATTTCTTCCAGAAGATGTGCTAAGTAATTGAGCTCGTCAAGGCTTTCATATTCCCCGAGGTGGTCAGTCAGCCCCAGAATATCGCTGTCGTAGTCGGTAATGAAATACTCCTCATACTGTTTTCCGTCTATACCAATCCGGGAAAAGAGGGCCTGTACTTCTTCAACAGTCGTAGGAAATTTCAGATATTCCCCAGCCCCGGCCCCTCGCTCCGGGTAGAGCCCCAGATTGGTCACATAGGCTTCAAACATCGTGGCGGCCCTGCTGGTTGACCGTCAGGATACCGTCAAGGGTAGTGGCCGTGATGTTCAGCCGCTTGGCTACGGCAATATCGTTTTTCACATCCTCGTCCACCTCGTCACCGCAGACCACAAGCACATGAGAGCGGCGCAGCATATCCCGGCGCATATCAATCCCGTTTTTGTGTTCCTCCGGGATAGCGTCGTTGATGAACAGCGGCAGATAAAGAATAGGGCAAATAGGAGAAAAGCCCGCTTCGTATGCCATGCGGCAATAGCGGGCGGCCAGCTCCATATCGGTATCAGGGTCGCCGCACCATGCGGCGGTAATATACGCTAAAGGTCTTTTCATGGTTTTGTACCTCCGTTTCTACATATTAAAAAAGAGCCAGACAGAGGAAGCCCAACCCCTCCGCCCCTTCCCGTGGGAAGGGGAACGGCTCAAAGGAATATATATCCCCGTCGCTTGCCGCCTGAAAGCATAACCGGGAGAAATCCGTCAAGGGTGCCTTTGGCACCGCCCATGGCGGCTTTGGCCCTTGACTGATTTTCCCGGATATGCTACCTGAAAAACGGCGACGGGGAATATTTAATATCCTTTGAGCTTCGGGGTGCGGGGCAGAGCCCCGCATACTGCCTCAGGCCAAGTTGACCCGAAGAAGCGTTATTTTTCCTGCTGGGCGGCCTTTTTCTCCGGCTTGGCCACTTCCTTCTGCTGACCCTTCCAGTCATCCAACAACTTGATAATCTGGTCTTTCATTTCCCTCGGAGTGGTTTCCTTCCCGAAGTATTTGCCCAGTTCTGCACCAGTTAAAATCACTTTGTCTACCTCCTTTTTATCCTCCATCATAATTCCGTCGATCACATCGCCATTCAGAACGCCCTTCTGGTCAAGCTCCCTCATGCGCTGGGCCTGCGAGAGCGAAGGGGCCGACTGCTGGCCTTCAATGGCAACGGCGATATACCTCTGATTTTTGGGCTTGATATAAGCCAGCTCCACCGCCGGGGTAAATTTGATTTGTCCGGCGTCCATCATTTTCTGCAAATCAGGAACAAGGTCATTGAGCTTGATATACCGCTGTACCTGTTTGACAGTCATCTTGTTGCGCTCGGCCACGATCTCGTTGGAGCGCCGCCCGGCATCCTTCGGGTCAAGTTGGCCCGAAGTGGCCTCCTTGGCTCCTTGGTGCTTGATGGCCTCCAACTGCATTTTCAGGGCCTTGGCCCGTTCACTCGGCAGGATATTTTCACGCTGGTTGGTATTGTCCTCCACCATCTGCGTAATGGCCTGCTCGTCTGTCAGGTCACGGACGATACAAGGCATATCCACGAAGCCCGCAAGTTCGCTGGCCTTCTGGCGGCGGTGGCCCGACACAATTTCATACCCGCCGTCCTCACGGGGACGGACGATAGCAGGCTGGGTCACGCCCTTATCCCGGACGCTGGACACCATGGCCTTCATTTCCTCGTCATTACGGACTTGGAAGGGATGATTTTTGAAGGCGTGGAGCTCAGACAGCTTGATATAAACAATCTGTTCCTCCTTGCCCGGGCGTGGAGCCTCGGCAGGAGCCGCAGGCGTTTCAGCCTGAACGGGAGCCTTTACCTCGGGCGTAGCCTTGGCGGGCTTGGGAGTCTTAGGGGCTTTCTCCGATTTCTGGCTGGGAGCGGGTTTCTGCGCCGCCTTACCTTTCTTGCTGGAAGCCTCTTTCTGTCCGGGAGAAGCCGTTTTTTCCTTGTCTGCCTTGGGTGGACGGCCCCGGCGTTTTGGGGACTGGGACTGTTCCTCCTGCTTGGCCCCGGCCTCCTTGGACGGAACGGGAGAAGCCGCCTTTTCCGGGGCTTTTGCCTCCTGCTGGGCGGCGGCCCGCTCCGTGGCCTTCTTCTCGGCCATAATTTCAGAGAAGTTAAAGACCGACACGCTGGCGGCCTTTTGCTCCTTGGGAGCGTCTGCGGTCTTGTCCTGTGCTGGAGCCTCCTGTGCGGGAGCTTCGGCCTTATCCGGGGCGGGAACCTCGGGAGCGGGCTGTTCCTGCTTGAGAACCTGTGCGGCTGTTTCGGGCTGGGCCGGGGCAGGGCCAGAGCCCGGCCCTGTTGCGTCAGTTACGATTTTTACTTTTTCATCGGCCATTCGCATTTCCTCCTTCTTATTTGATGGCATGAAAAAAGGGCCTGACTTTTTGCAGTCAAGCCCCGCTTGTAGGGATACCTCCTTCCTCTGCCTATGAAAAAACCGCCCTGTGTCTCATTAGGGCGGTAATTTCAGTAGGTTGGCAGTCCATATTTGGTTGTTTTATT
>Ga0129317_1001270_pt1 | contig 19555 bp, 16 predicted proteins | sample Cm1ome_FD_94430 | JGI IMG/M metagenome (GOLD analysis project Ga0129317, IMG submission 94430) | Eastern black-and-white colobus group fecal microbial communities from Wisconsin, USA - Cm1105 metagenome | ecosystem: Host-associated > Mammals > Digestive system > Large intestine > Fecal | place... | reverse complement strand
CGATAAAACAAACATTCAAAGAGCTCAAAAATGCCGGTCTACGACCGGACTCATTATTCATTCGCTTGGCAAACTTGCCATCGCGTTCATTTTCTTAATTTTTAACTGCTGATTGGAATAAATTATATAAAGATAAGGAGTAAGTGTGTTATAGTAACGCCCTTCGGGAGTGCGCCATTTTTCTTGCAATGTATTCCAAGGATCGGCGACCCCTTCCTCATCGATAAAACAAAGTTGACTGGCTTCTACCGCATATTCTTTGCCGTCAATTCTTATAGCAGCATAATGGCGGAAATCTTCGATTTGTCGGTTTACGACCACCGTATCTCCATTAGCTATTTTAAACATCGGCACACCTACGGCTTCTTTTCCTTTGATTATATTCAACTCATTTACGATTAATGAATCGTCCGATTGAGTATCCACCACATAGACCTGTGCAAAAGAATAGTTTGCAATCAGTGTGGCGAGTACTGCAAAGAAAAAATTAAATCTTTTCATACGTAAATAATAAGCGACCCACATACATTGTAGGATAAGTTTATACTAAATTTACCCGTTGGCGGAATTAATTTATACATACGCATCAAATCTGCCGTCATCGTCTGGAATATCCCCCGATGAATCTGTTTCAGAGTCTGATTTATCATTGGCATCAAACACCGGTTCATAATATTGCTCGATTTCAGCGGCAAATTCCGTCATACGACCATACATATATCTAATAACGGTCTCATTCAGCAGTTTTTCAGAACCAAGACGAGCCCCGTTCAGCGCAAGCATATCTATAAAGTCCTGTTCTGCATCAATATAATGGTCATGCACCATGTCAAACATCTTCTCATAGCAAGCCACATTATGCAGCAATGCCCCCTTGGCATACCACTCCCATGCCTTCTGATTATCCTCGGCATGGTCATATTTGCCATAGTAGAAGATGTCACCCAACTCCTCCGCAGCAAAGAAAGAACCGAGAGAATATGCCTCTTCAAGATTTACAATCAACTTCTTTTTCTCAATACACTTTACCCACTTTGGCATCTCGTCATAATTATCCACCTGTTCCATTGCCCAAAGATAACAACAAACACTATCCCTGCGCTGAGAACCGTATTTTATCGCACTGCGATATGCAGTCTTATCCACCAATTCATTATTGTTATTATAGGAATTGGCTATCGCAACATCCGACAAAGCTATGAGGACTCCCATATCCGCAGCTTTCTGATAATCATCTTTAGCGAAAGAGAGTCCTGAAATCATTTGCTTTGCACATCCTCTATAGTAGTACCACATAGGATTCTCCTCGCCATCGCCGCATAACTTGATGTCACCAATGATTATCTTCTCTAATAATTCCAACGCACGCTGAGGATTTTTCTCGACGCCCTGAATACCGAAAATCATCCTTTTTAATTGATATTCAAATGCGTAGTCGCAATATTTATTCAATGCATCTTCAAGCAGCCTATCCGATTTTGCCCGATCAACAACATCCATATCCCCATTTACATACATCTGCGCAAGCGTAACCTCAGCTTCCGGCAATCCTTTCTCATAAGCTGCGCAAATATATTTCTGTGCAAGTTCATGTGAGTTTTCATCTGCCTGAGTACACTGATGATACCGCCCAAGTGCAAATTGAGCATATTTGTCTCCAGATTTGGCATACTCTTTTATAAGGTTCAGTGCAGATTCTTCAAACAAGAACAAATTGTCAGCTACAGTAAACATCCTTAGAAATTCTCTTTGGGCAATCGCTATCTCTGCTTTATCATCATCAGCCGTGTGGCTATTGGCTTTAGCTGAATGGTTATAAATAACAGGAAGTGTACGGAAAATGATAGCACTATACGAACCATGCGCACGCATCTCGCACCAAGAGGGATATTGATCCATCAGATGAGTTTTCTCCAGAGAAATGAAAAACACCTTGCTTTCAATCACATAGATATTTTCAGCGCATTGCACGGAAATAAGTTCTACCGGGCTTCCACCGACCCTTACATTGAAATGCTTGTCAAGATAGGTCAGGTCAAGGTTTTCTCCATCATAATAATCAACCATAGGGGCATCCGCACACCATTTCCACTCTGGGAAAGGCGCGCCACTCTTTATCTTGCCAGCATCAATCTCAATGACTTCCTCCAGATTCCTTGTTATGGAATTCCTGTCATTGAATACCCTGTAAATTAATATAGAACACTCTTTTCCCATAATTAATACAATATTTTGCGAATTTCAAACTAATAGAAAAACAAATCCCCTTCTACTCTGTCCCAACGACCATTTTTAATATCATTTTTTGACATAAGGAAATAGTACATCCCGCAATCATAGAAGCGCAATCCCCAATCATCATTTTCATCTATCTGCAACAATGAGATGCAATCTGGATGTGCATCGGTTATCTCATCTTGAAATGGTACGCTCAGCAAAATATTACCATCTCCCTGGACACCTTCCATTTTACTAAAGCTAATCGCTTCGGCACTCTTGAAAATGGATTCGCCACTCTCCCAATATATTTCATAAGGTTCAAGCCCATTTTCTTGCTCTGAATAGATTACAACTGGCTTGTCGTGATAAGTAAGTGAGGAATTTAATTCTCCCAAGAAATAATCAATGGGAGCAAAAAAGTAGAGAATACCTCTATGAGGCAGCAGGTTTTCTGTGTCACATGGTGCAATCTCTGAACATCTTATTTGACAAACGAAAGTTAGAGGATTATCATAAATTTCCCCATCCTTCACAGTCTGCGTGCAAGGATATGGTATATCCTCCGGCAAATCAGGAGCACCCCACCAGTGGCTTTTACCCACAAGAGATTCTTCTATTTTACGAGTCGTTATTTTTATAGCCATAATTCTATTGTTTCTTAGTCAAACATTACTCCTGGATTCATTAATGATGGAGAACGCCAAACAATACCGCGTTCTGCAAGTACAGTTTTTTTAGTGCTCCAATAAATAAAGCAAAATCCCATATGACGAGGCTGTTTCTCCAATCTCTTATCACATTCTTTCTCGACTTCGTAGATTACCTCTTCCCATTTTTGAGTACGCTCAATGGGGTCAAATTTCAGAAATACGCCATATTTTTTACAATACTCTTCCATGGTAACATTTGGATTGATATAGTCTTTTAGTCTTGCCAATTCTAAAATGTTTTCCTCATTCATAGAATCCAGTTCAAGTATATATTCTCGCACTTCTATACAGAAACGAGGAGACGTGGTTTCTTCTATTTGGTCAAGCATTTGTTCAAGAAGATTCGCCTTCGCTTCTGGAGTTTCAAATTCGTCCTTCAGTGTAGGCGGAAGACTCAGCATAATAGCAAATGCTTCTTTTGCCAATGGTATATTCTTCCAGACCTCGCCAAAAGAATTATAATTTTTCACCATTGCTTTAAAAATCTGAGCAAGTTGTTCTATGATATTAGTCATAATTTAGTGCTTTATGTTTCGTATTAAAGTAACCAAAACGATATAAACATCGTTGTATTATTACTTTACAAAAATAGTTAAATTCGGCGAATTGAGAAAAAATACATCACTTTAATCACTTAACTCATTTCGGTGAGAAAGTTGGCATTTAAAGCCAAATTGAGCCATAGATTTTTATTTCTATGGCTCAATTCTTATATAAAGCTTTTCCAGTTCTCAAAAAACCTTTTTCCGTCTTACAGAATCTTATCCAGCTGCTTGCGAAGGGCGTCCTCGCCGTCGATGGCGGAGTTAATCTGTCCGTCAGTAATCAAGGCGCTGTAAGGGAGTGTGTTGACATTATAGAGGGTCACCGCAGGTGAAGCCACGCCACGGCCATCGCACACGTTAATCCACGGAAGTTTCTGATTTCTAACCACAGAAGCCCACAATGACTTGTCCGTAGAAAGGCACACCGAATATATTTCGAATCCCCTCTTGTGATACTTGGCATACAAAGGCTTAAGGACATCGACATTAAAGAGTTTCTGCTCCGCATCGGTGTCTGACCAAAAATGCACGAGGATAGCCTTACTCTTCAAGCCGGCGAGAGACACCTTCTGCGCATTCACATCAGGCATATTCAGCTCCGGGAACCCAGCCTCACGAGCCTGCGAAAGCGTGATGCTCATATTCAGCTGATTCTCACGAGCCTTAGTCTCCTGCTCAAGAGCCTTTACGAAACGCGAATCCGGATAGACTGTCTTCAAGCTGTCGCACACGTTTCTGAACAAAATGGCATCCGTAGCCTGACCGAAAACCGGAACACCAGGAGTAAGCACCTGATAAAGAACAGGTACCACAGTCAAGGACTTGCTATTTTTCATCACGTACTTGACCCGACTCCTATAATAAGAAAGATAGGTACTTACGGCAGTGCGGTCATCCTCCGACGAAGTCATCTCGTGCAAAAAAGTGTTATAATCCCTCTCCACTTCGCACAATTTTTCCGAACCCTCTGAGCCACTGACGATGAAGTTACCGACGGTATCTGCCTTAACCATAGCTCTTTCGCCACTTTCAAGCAAGAGCGACGCCAGACGCGTATCCCCATTATAGACATACACGAACTCCGGCTGTCCCTTGCTCACCGGAACACTATACTTGAACCTGCCGTTCTTATCGGTCTTCACCGAATCGAGCAGTTCGCTAGACGACACATTCAGTCTATACACGGCCAATTTAGTCGCACTCGCACCATCTACCGTCATATCAATCGACGCCTTAGGCGAGCAAGCAGCTGCGCACAATACGGCTAAAGACAATCCCCAAATCTTCTTCATACTACCTATGCCAATTTCTGAAATTCAGCCCACACTGCTGCCGCTATCTCAGCCTTACGCTCATCGCTAACCTCAGGACGCTGTTTTCTGAAATCCATATCGCCCTCGCTCTGCAAAGGAATAAGGTGAATGTGCGTATGCGGAACCTCCATACCCAAGACAGCCACACCGACCCTCTTGCAAGGCACCACCGCCTTAAGCGCTATGGCCACCTTACGGGCAAATGCCCACAAACCCTCATAAGTCTTCTCGTCAAGCGAAAAGATGTAGTCGTCTTCCACGTTCTTAGGAATCACGAGGGTGTGTCCCTCCGTCAGAGGAGAGATATCCAAGAATGCATAAAAGTCCTCGCTTTCAGCCACCTTATATGAAGGGATTTCACCTTTAGCGATTTTCGTAAAGATAGTCATACTCTATATGGTAATTTCTAAAATCTTGAACTTAAGTACGCCTGCAGGCACCTTTGCATCCACTACCTCATCGACGCCGTGGCCGAGGAGAGCCTTGGCGATAGGTGTAGTCGCAGCAAGCTTACCCTTAGAGAAGTCAGCCTCACTCTCACCCACGATGGTGAAAGTCATCTTCTGATGTGTATTCAGATTCTCTACCTTAACAGTATTCAGCATCTGCACCTTGTCAGTAGAAAGCATGGAAGAATCTACGACCTTAGCATTAGCAACCATATTCTTAAGATTAGCAATCTTGATTTCCAAAAGACTCTGAGCCTCCCTGGCCGATTCATACTCGGCATTCTCGGAAAGGTCACCTTTCTCTCTTGCCTCTGCGATGGCCGCAGAAATAACAGGGCGCTGTTCAAGCGCCTCTTTCAATTCTTTTTTAATACTCTCAAGCCCTTCTTGGCTCATGTAATGAACTTCTGCCATATCTTTTAATCTTTTATACTAATAAACTATTCGAGGCCGTCTTTAAACTTCGGCCTCATTATCTCTGAATAAAGGATTAGCTTTTTCTTCTCTTTCTTTATTTCTGAAGCAGTAATCTTTTTATCAGATTCCTTTGGTTTTTCCTTTTTCGTGGTCATATTATGCGAAGATAAGACTTTTCGCTGACATTTCGTCCTTTTTCAGTTGTTTTTTCAACTCTTCGAACGAAGAAAACAAAACTTCGTCCCTAATCTTCGCCACGAAACTAACCTCCAAGTCGTGTCCGTATATGTCTGCGTCGAAATCGAATATGTGCGTTTCGATGAGCCCGGACCTATCCACATTGCTCATTCCCCAGAAACTCTCCTCTCCCAGACGCACCCGGCTCAGATACACGCCCACTGCCGGCACGCACTTCAGCGGCTCCCGCAGGGCCAAATTGGCCGTAGGAAATCCTATCGTGCGCCCAAGCTGCTTCCCGCTCACGACCACTCCCTGCACGGAATAATCCCGGCCAAGCATCTCGGATGCCAATTCCACATTCCCCTCACCAAGCAAACGCCTTATCTGAGTGGAAGATACCGTAAGAGAATCCACCACGAGCGGAGGAACCACGACCGACTCAATTCCCAAACGAGAAGCGATTTCCTGAATCTGGGAAGTGGTCAAGGAGCCACTGCCGAAACGATTGTCGTAGCCCAGCACGATGGATGTCACTCCGAACTTTTCGCGAAGCATCTTCAAATAATCCTCTGCATCCAGGGATGCGAATTCGCGCGTAAAAGGCAATACCTCCACCCTATCCACTCCCATTCCGTAGAGAAGTTCCTTCTTTTCATCGATGGAAGTCAAAAGACGCAAATCCTTAGCCCCGTTTTGAAGAATTACTCTCGGATGTGGCCAAAAGCTGATAACAAGACTTTGCCCGCCGCACTCCGAAGCACGTTCGAGCAAAGTCCTTATTACTGCCTGATGTCCCGAATGGACACCATCGAAAAAACCGGTTGACGCTACAACCATTTCACTATAGGGAAGTCCTGACGATGAGGCAACTCGGCGTTTCTAGGGTAAACCCTGGTACCGACCTCATACATACCTGTCCTTTCCGGCAAGACGGAAGTCTTGAAGGTAGCCACTCCATTCTCATAAGAGACGAGTTCATAGTTGAACACTTCCTGAATATGGAGCTGACCCTTCGCATCGGTAGAGGTGAGGAGCATCTCCACGCCTATGTCTTCCGGCTTCAAACGGCCCAAATCTATTACCACCTCACTCTCGAGTTTGTTCTTGTCCGAAAGTGTGTATGAAGCATTAGGCTGAGTGTATGAAACGATACGCATATTGTTCCACTCCTCGCCTACGAACTTCTTCCAAGCAGCGATTTCCTTGGCCACCTTTCCTCCGTCTGCTACAAGTCTCGAATACCTCTCGCTCTGAGGGAAATAGTACTGCTTGCAATAATCAGAAAGCATTCTGTTAGTGGTAAAGTTAGATGCTACCATAGACACTGTGTTCTTAATGTAGCCTATCCACTTGCTGCTGCGTCCGGTATTGTCGATATCGTAATAGTCAGGTGCGATTTCATTCTCTATGGTAGAGTAGATGGTAGCCGCATCCAACTCGTTCTGATACTCATAGTCGTCGTATGTACGCTCCTGTGGAAGAGCCCAGCCGGCATCCTTCACATAACCCTCAACCCACCATCCGTCGAGAACGGAGAAGTGCATTACACCATTCATCGAAGCCTTCTCTCCGGAAGTACCGGAAGCCTCCTGAGGTCTGGTAGGGTTGTTCATCCATACGTCCACGCCCTGAACCAAACGCTTGGCCAGAGTGATGTCGTAACCTGGTACGAACACGATTCGTCCGATGAAACGAGGGTCCTTGCTTATCTCAACTATCTGTTTGATAAGGTCCTGACCTGCTTTGTCGGCAGGGTGCGCCTTACCTGCGAAGAGGAACTGCACAGGACGCTTAGGGTTGTTCACGATCTCGTCCAGCCTATTGAGGTCACGGAAAAGAAGCGTAGCACGCTTGTATGTAGCGAAACGACGTGCGAATCCTATGGTAAGAACGTCGTCACGGAGCGTTTCCTTAATGGTAACTATCTCGCCAGGAGAATAGTGAGCAGACACGATAGGGTCTGAAAGACGATCCTTTACGGTCTTTATGAGGTCAGCCTTGAGAAGCTTGCGCGTATTCCAGATCTGCTCGTCGTCTACCTTATAGATGCCCTCGAAGCAAGACTTGTCATAGTGCGATGTCTTGAATTCCTCTCCGAACACCTTAGCGTGGATGGCCTTCCATTCCTTAGCTGCCCAAGTAGGATAGTGCACACCATTAGTCACATAGCTAATATACAGTTCTTCAGGAAGATATCCCGGATACATAGGTGCGAAGATGTCCTGGCTCACCTTACCGTGAAGCATAGACACACCATTCACATTCTGACTGAAATTAGCTGCCAGAACGCTCATCGAAAACTCCTCTTTCACATCTTGGGCGTTTATCTTACCGAAGCCCATAAATCCGCGCCAGTCCAGACCATATCTCTGTGGATAATGTCCGAAATACGGGCCAAGCTCGTCTTCGGAGAATGAGTCGTGACCTGCAGGGACAGGAGTATGAGTGGTGAACAGAGCCGATGCCCTCACGAGCTCAAGTGCCTCGCTCATATCGTAGTGCTGCTCCTGCATATACTCACGGAGTCTTTCGAGACCTGCGAAAGCGGCGTGTCCCTCGTTATAATGATACATCGTAGGGTTCAATCCCAATGCGCGAAGCGCTCTCACGCCACCGATACCCAGCAGGATCTCCTGCTTCAAGCGGTTTTCGTGATTACCGCCATAGAGCTGGTGAGTCACGCTACGGTCTTCGGCCGAATTGGCCTCATAATCGGTATCCAGAAGGTAGAGGTCCGTGCGGCCCACTGCCACTTTCCAAATGCGGGCATAAAGCGTGCGGCCAGGAAGGTTCATACTTACGCTCTTCCAGACGCCGTCTTCGCCGATAACCGGCTCTGCAGGAATCTTGAGGAAGTCCTGCGCGGTGTAGTCAGCGACCTGATTGCCCTGAGGGGTGAGTCTCTGCGTAAAATAACCGTACCTGTAAAGCAGACCTACCGCCACCAGATTCACGTTCATATCGGAAGTTTCCTTCAGATAGTCGCCGGCCAATATACCCAGACCACCGGAATAAATCTTCAGAGAGGTGTCCAGTCCATACTCCATACAGAAATATGCCACAGAAGGCTCCGTGCGCTCGTTCTTTTTCTCCATATAGGTATAGAACTCGTTGATTACACGGTTCATTCTGGCGAGGAAATCCTCATCCTTTGCAAGCTCGTTATATCTCTTAAGGCTTACTTTATCCAGGATTTCCATAGGGTTATGCCCCGATTTATGCCACAATTCTGCATCAATGCTCTTGAAAAGAGCTTTCGCGTCATCATTCCAGCACCACCACAGGTTCTTGCAAAGCATCTCAAGACCTGCAAGCTGCTCAGGCAGATGGCGCGTCACCATCACGCTTTTCCACGATGGCGCCAAATTTTCACTATAATTCATATTACTACTAACTATTTAACTGCAATAGCATCATTTACTCTTATAATAAAGTCGCTGAGTACATTCATATAGTTTATGAATGCCTCATAAGGGGAATTGTATGGATTGAAGTACTTATGCATATCGCCTCCCGTAAAGAATTTGGTACACATATAGTAGAAGTGGTCGCTCTCCTGAAGGTGACCGTAGTCGCTCCACAGGACAGGATCGTTCAAAATCGACAATTTTTCCTGAAGTCCGTAGAGCTTTGAGAACGCCTCGTTCTGAAGCTCATTTCCAAGCCAAGCCGTGAGGTCACGCTCTTCGTCGGCCCAAGAGATGGCATTAGGAACGGAGAGTTCCGATACAGGCTTGAACGCAGCCGCCACCTCAGATGGAGTATAGAACTTGAACTCCTTATCCTTAAGGCATTCGCCCGGAAGCGCTGCCATAAAGTCAAAGATGCCGGTAGAAGCGTCCGTGTGCTCACCGAAGGTCTCGTAATCCATAAAGAGACCTACATAGTCGCCTTCCGCTTCGTCTATCCAACCCTTGAACTTCTCTGCCGTAAGAGGCCAGCCGCTCCAGTTTCTGTCACCAAATCTGAAAGCGATGTCGTCGCTCAGGGCATAATTTCTCAAAAGTAGACTCTGTTCAGAGACAAAATCGTTACTATATACGTAATTAGGGCAACGCCATCCCATAATGTGCCTAGCACCTTCTGTCAGGATAGTCTTGAATCCCATATCGTAAACCTGTTTTCCTATCGCATCGGAATATATGAGCTCGGTATTTCTGAAGGTAACCGGCTCCACACCGAAATAATGCTTGATGGCTTCCTTATGCTTGAATATCTGATATTCGAACTCCAGCGGACTGCCTATCGACGCGAGCGAGTGATAATAGGTCTCGCAGAGGAATTCCACACAGCCTGTTTCTGCCAATTCCTTAAAGCTCTCCAGCACCTCCGGAGCATAGCGATCGAACTGCTCGAGCGCACTTCCCGAAATGGAGAACGCTACCTTGAAAGAGCCCTTGGAAGCCTTGATGGCCTTCAAGAGGGTTTTGTTCATAGGCAGGTAGCACTTTTGAGCCACTCTCTTAAGGATGGTCCTATTCGCGAAGTCATCATAATAATGAGAATCTTTGCCTATATCGAAAAATCTATATAAGCGGAGTCGTGTAGGCTGATGTACCTGAAAATACAGACAGATCGATTTTGCCATAACTATTTTATTATTAATTGTTCATAAATATTTTTCAACTTAGCGGCAGCGTAATCCCACTTCAATGCATTCACCTCTTCCAATCCGTGTTCCGAAGCAAATGTAGAAAGTGCAGGATAGTTTACCAACGCATATATGTCGTCGGCCATAGCGTCGACGTCCCAGAAGTCAACCTTGAAGGCATATTTCAAGACCTCGGCGGCACCGCTCTGATAAGAAATGATGCTTGGCACGTTAGAACGCATAGCCTCGAGAGGCGATATGCCGAAAGGCTCACTCACCGAAGGCATCACATATACGTCGCTCAGGGCGAACATCTTCTGCACGTCGGTTCCGCGAAGGAAGCCCGTGAAGTGGAATTTGTCGGAGATGCCCAGACGAGCCACCTGACGGATTGCACGAGTCATCATATCACCGCTTCCGGCCATCACGAAACGCACTCCCTTAGTACGCTTGAGTACCTTGGCCGCAGCATCTATGAAATACTCCGGACCTTTCTGATAGGTAATTCGGCCCAAGAAGGTAACCACCTTATCCTTAACTCCCCTTTCTACCGTAAGGTCTTCCCTTCCGCTGAAATCCACGGCGTTATGCACGGCTACCACCTTGGAAGGGTCAATTCCGTATTTGTTAATGACTATGTTACGGGTAAGTTCGGAAACTGCCACTACCTTGTCGGCCATCTCCATACCCCTCTTTTCTATGGCATATACCCTGGAATCCACCATATCATCAGTTCCCCTGTCGAAGGAAGTGGCGTGCACGTGGACTACCAGCGGCTTGCCTGTCAGTTCTTTAGCTGCGATTCCGGCCAAGTAGGTCAGCCAATCGTGTGCGTGAATCACATCGAATTCATCCTTATGCTGCATAGCGATGGTTCCACCCACCTGGGCATAGCGAGACACCTCTTCCATAAGGTTCGCGCCATACTTTCCGGAGAATTTGAACTTCTGCCCGAAACCTATGGTGGTCTGGGTAACCATCTCCTTCTTCATCTTCTCGATGGCCTCGAAATACTCGTCCGGCTCCACGTAAGGAACCAGGTTCGAGTCGACATAGACGAACTTCACCTTATCGATGAACTCGTCCACCGAGCTGCTCACGTGCTGAACTGCTATGTCGCTGGCATTAATGATTTTAGTACAAGACTCATCCTCATCTCCGCTCGCAGATGGCATAACGAACAAAGTCTGAACGCCATTATGCGCAAGGCCTTCCACTATACCCTTACAGGCAGTACCCAATCCGCCGGCAATGTGTGGAGGGAACTCCCAACCGAACATCAAAACTCTCATATGCTATGCCTCTTTATACTGTTTCAACAATTCATCCACTACCAGAAGTGCGGAAGTACTCATCGCAGAAGATACCGCACCATGAGGTTCGAACGGCGGATCTCCGTCGTAAAGCTCCGCAAACGCGCCCACGCCGTGCTTGTTCAAGTCTTCATAGAAGCCCTCTACAAGCCACTGAGCCCTCTTCCAGAAAGCCGGGCCCTTGACTTTGAAGCAAGTGTCGATGTAAGGAGCCAGCAAGAAAGGTCTGGTACTACCCTGATGGTATGCCAAGTCCCTGTCGAGCTGCGAGCCTTCGTAGACACCGCGGTACTTCGAATCCCTCGGCGAGAGAGTGCGGAGTCCCCTGGCCGTAACCAGTTCCCTGTCTATGACCCTCAACACCATAGGAGCCAATTCCTCCTCGACCGGAGAGTGCTTTACCCAAACGGCGCACAACTGGTTAGGACGGACTTCCATATTCTGGCCATTGTCATCGACATAGTCAGCGAGATAGCCGAGTCTCTCGTTAAAGAAAACCTTAGTGTAGTTATCCTTAACAAGCTGGGCTATAGGAGTCCACTTAGCCACGAAAGCCTTATCGCCGCCACGCCCCTTCTCCATCTCCAGTGCGAAACATATCGCGTTATACCATAGCGCATTGGTTTCCACCTGATAGCCGGCACGTTCCGTAACTGCACGGCCGTTTATATAGGCGTTCATCCAAGAAAGGGCCACGCCGTCCATCTGAGCCCACAAAAGCCCGTTAGGATGCATAGTCACTTCCCGGCGAACTCCGGGGAGATAGCTTTCCAGAATCTCCTTCTGTATCTTTCCATATTTCTTCCATACCTTCTTCGCGTCTGCGCCGTGGTCTATGTAGTACTGAAGTACCACTGCCATATAGAGAGGCGCCTCCACCTGAGTGGTTCTGGAAGTAAGTCTCTGATAATTATCTGCTATGAGATTATCCAATATCTCTTCGAACTCGTCTGCCTTTCCGGCACACAGAGTAAGTCCCGGCAGCGATATGAGAGTCTCGCGCAAAAGTCCGGCATAGAGCCACGAATAACCTGCCTGAATCTTTCTAATGCCGTTATGGTGAGTGATGAGCGTGTCTGCGCAGTGCAACAGCTGCTGATGGGCATCGCTAATCTCGCCTGACTGACGTGCAAGCGTTTTAAATGTCGGTGCGAATGTCTTAGGATCCGCCTCACTCGTGGATACGCTTACGATAAAGCTGCGTCCCTTTCTAAGCTTCACTTCGAAATAGCCGGGGCTCAAAAGGTCTTCCTTACAGTCGAATCCTCTTCTATACTCGTCGGAATAGGTAACGCCGTAGTTCCAATAAGCCTCGTCCACAAACTTCTCCTTAGCATCAGAGAACTGAATGTAGAGGTCGGGGTAAGACTCGTAAAGTCTGAAGCTTTGGCCATTCACACAAGGCTTCCCCTGCGGATTCGCATCGGGATTAGCGTGCGTAAGTTCGTGAATGTTACGGAATGCGAGCAGAGGGCGCAAACTTACCGTTACCTGAGAAGGGCCCTCGAGCAATTCATACTTAATGAAAAGCCTATCCTCTTCAGGGCACAATACCAAGCTCTTCCTAATCACGATGTTACCTATCTTGTAGGTAATGCTGGTGACAGGGTCTGCCTCGAAATCCACCACATACTTATGCCCGCGTGGCTCGTAGACCTCGCCATAGCAATGTATGCCCAAATTAAAGCGCTTACCTTCCACGATGATGGATTCATCCAGGGAAGACAGCATAAGGAAGCGGTCTCCTCCGAACCTGTCCAGGGTAAGAGCCAGAAGACCATGATACCTGCGGGTATTACACGTCACGATGGACGTATTACAATACGCGCCTGTCTTGTTAGCACAAATAATCTCCCGTTTGAGTGAATACGAAAGATTTACAAGCTCTGCCTTGTTGAATTTTAAAAAAGCCATATCATTTTGTTTTTACCAGCACCAAGGCGCACCTGCAAGGCAGGTAAAGCCTCAATGAATGATCTATGGTATTATGTTTCTTATCCGAATCCAAACGTCCGAACCCTCCGAACCGTTCCTCATCGGTGTCAAATACTTTCAAATACTCGCCATCAGGCATCTCAAATCCGTAATTATCATACGATTGACTCGGCGAAAAATTGAACGCAAAGATAGCATTTTGGCGGCGGAAAATCAAGACTTTTTTTTCTTCGTCGGCCCTGATAAGTTCCCCTTCTACATCCAATGTCCTGTCCTCACGCAAGAAATGCACGAATTCCGAATCGAATCTCTGCAAATCGCCATAGCGAAGACTTGGATTATCGGCAAGGGACCACTGCCTGCGGGCATATTTGAAAGACCAAGCGTTTCCCTCACGCGGAAAATCTATCCACTCCGGATGTCCGAACTCATTACCCATAAAGTCCAGATAGCCATTACCCGCCGTAGCAGCCGTAATGAGCCTTATCATCTTATGCAAGGCTATGCCCCTGTCTATCACAAGGTTCGAGCTCGCCTTATCCATATGGAAATACATCTCCTTATCCATCAAGCGGAAAGCTATGGTCTTATCTCCCACCATCGCCTGGTCGTGACACTCCGCATAGCTGATGGTCTTCTCATCGGCGCGCTTTCTGGTCAATTCCCACCAGATCTCTCCCATCGACCAATCCTCGTCCTTCTTCTCCTTTATCCATTTTATCCAATGGTCCGCCACGCCCATCGCCATTCTATAATCGAATCCCACGCCTCCACAGTCCAGCGGAGCTGCCAATCCTGCCATACCGCTCACGTCCTCGGCTATGGTTATGGCGTCCGGACGAAGCTTATGAACCAGCAAATTGGCACAGCCCAAATAAGCCACCGCATTTTCGTCCACGCCGGAATTGAAATACAATTCATAATTACCGAAATCCGTTCCCAGACCGTGATCCCAATACATCATCGAAGTCACGCCATCGAAACGGAATCCGTCCAGATGATATTCCTCCAGCCAATACTTACAATTGCTCAGCAGGAAGTTAAGCACCTCGTCCTTACCATAGTCGAAACACCTCGACCCCCAAGCCGGATGATAACCGGCACTTCCCTTATAGAAATAAAGATCGTCCCTGCCATCGAAACGGCCAAGTCCTTCGGCCTCGTTACTCACGCTGTGCGAATGGACTATGTCCATAATCACGGCTATGCCCATCGAATGAGCCTCATCCACCAGATGCTTGAATTCTTCCGGAGTTCCGAAACGGCTGCTGAGTGCGAAGAAATTCGACACCTGATAGCCAAAACTGCCATAATACGGATGCTCCTGGAGCGCCATTATCTGTATGGTATTATAGCCTAAGCTCTTAACCCGAGGCAGTACCACAGTGCGAAAATCGTCGAAAGTCGCTACCTTTTCCTCTTCGGAGCTCATCCCGATATGACATTCGTAAATGAAAGGAGCCTCCTTAGCACGCGTGAATGGATGCTTCCACTCGTACGGCTGTGCAGGCGCCCACACCTGTGCACAGAACACCTTCGAATCAGGGTCCTGAACTGCCCTCGTCAGATATGCAGGGAGCCTTTCACCACCTCCTCCGGGCCAATCTATCCACAACTTGTACAGTTCCCCGTGATGGAGAAAGACATCCGGAAGACGAAGCTCCCAATTTCCGTTTCCTACAGGAGAAAAGGCATAGGAACGCACACGCTTCCAGTTATTGCATTCACCTATGAGATAGATCATATTAGCGTTAGGAGCCCACTCGCGCAGCACCCAGCCATTCTCGTCCTTGTGCAGTCCATAGTAGAGATGGGCATTAGCCTCGCTATGCTTGCTCCAAGTATCGAGAATCTTCCGATGCCTATTATCTATAGCGTCTTTCCAGGGCTCGAGCCAAGGGTCCGTTTCATAAATCGGTTTCATAAAAGGTGTTTGTTTGCAATTCTCCCAAATTTAGTAAGATTTAGCGAGATAACATAATAAAAAAGATGGCTGGTCAAAATAAACTGACCAGCCACCTATTTTATTCATTCAGATGAATTATTGCTCATCCGGTGCATCGTTTCCACCCTGTGGGCCATAATCAGGACCGCCCTGTGGACCCTGAGGTCCCTGTGGGCCTTCCGGTCCCTGTGGGCCGGCACCCTGACCTGACATAGATGAGTAGATTTCACCCATTACCTTGTTAAGTTCCTCGGTGTACCTGTCGATATCGGCTACATTCTGAGTCTTCACGGCCTCCTTAAGGGAGTTCAGAGGAGTCTCAAGAGAGCTCTTCTTGTCTGCAGGAACCTTATCTGCGTTCTCCTTCAAGAATTTCTCTACCTGGAAGCAAAGGGCATCTGCGTTGTTGATTTTATCGACACGCTCTTTCTCAGCCTGATCGGCAGCCTCATTAGCCTTAGCCTCGTCACGCATTCTCTGAATCTCTTCATCTGAAAGACCTGATGAAGCCTCGATTCTAATCTTCTGCTCCTTGCCGGTAGCCTTATCCTTAGCGGATACTGACAAGATACCGTTAGTATCGATATCGAAAGAAACTTCGATCTGAGGTATTCCACGAGGAGCCGGTGCGATACCGTCGAGGTGGAACACACCTATCTGCTTGTTATCCTTAGCCATAGGACGCTCACCCTGAAGAACTCGGATTTCTACTGAAGGCTGGTTGTCAGCTGCGGTAGAGAATACCTGATCCTTATGTACAGGGATGGTAGTGTTAGACTCGATAAGTTTAGTCATCACGCCACCGAGAGTCTCGATACCAAGTGAAAGAGGAGTAACGTCGAGAAGAAGCACGTCCTTTACATCACCTGCGAGCACGCCACCCTGAATGGCTGCGCCTACTGCGACTACCTCGTCCGGGTTAACGCTCTTGTTAGGTTCTTTTCCGAAGAACTCCTTAACGAGCTCCTGAACTTTAGGAATACGTGTAGAACCACCCACGAGGATTACCTCGTCTATCTGAGATGCGCTAAGGTGTGCATCTGACAGCGCCTTGCGGCAAGGCTCTATGCTTCTGCGGAACAAATCGTCGCAAAGAGCTTCGAACTTAGCACGTGACAGAGTCTTTACCAAGTGCTTAGGCATACCGTCTACAGCCGTGATATAAGGAAGGTTGATTTCCGTAGAAGACTGGCTTGAAAGCTCAATCTTAGCCTTCTCTGCAGCTTCCTTAAGTCTCTGAAGTGCCATAGGGTCCTTCTTCAAGTCCATTCCGCCGTTCTCTGAAGCGAACTCTGAAGCGAGCCACTCGATAATGGCGTGGTCGAAGTCATCACCACCGAGGTGTGTATCACCGTTAGTAGACTTAACCTCGAATACACCGTCGCCAAGCTCAAGGATGGAGATATCGAAGGTACCACCACCGAGGTCGTACACAGCGACTTTCATATTCTTGTTCTTCTTATCCAAACCGTAGGCAAGTGCGGCAGCGGTAGGCTCGTTGATGATACGTTTAACGTCGAGACCTGCGATCTTACCGGCTTCCTTAGTAGCTTGACGCTGAGAGTCTGAGAAGTATGCAGGGACTGTAATCACAGCCTCGGTAACTTCCTGACGGAGATAATCTTCAGCGGTCTTTTTCATCTTCTGAAGTATGATGGCTGAGATTTCCTGTGGAGAGTACTGCTTTCCGTTAATCTCTACGCGAGGAGTGTTGTTCTCACCACGAGCTACGTTATATGGAACACGTGCGATTTCCTTAGAAACCTGGTCGTAAGACTCACCCATAAATCTCTTTATGGAGAACACAGTGTTCTTAGGGTTAGTTACAGCCTGACGCTTAGCAGCGTCACCGACTTTACGCTCACCACTGTCAGTGAATGCTACAATTGAAGGAGTGGTACGGTGTCCTTCACTATTAACGATAACGGTAGGTTGATTACCTTCCATTACAGCGACACAAGAGTTTGTCGTACCTAAGTCAATACCAATAATCTTTCCCATAATATTCTTTTTTTTATTTTTCAATCAAACTTAAACATCGGTGCCCGGCTCAGCCGAGCACGCCTATGTTTTTATCTAATCTCGTGCCACGGGAAAGAATACTGACATTTTGTCACACCATCTCGATTTCGGTGCGCACTTCCTGAGGGTCGTCTACTTTTTCATAGGTATACCTGCAGTCCAATTCCGAGTCCTTGCAGCGTTCGCATATCTTAGCGTATATCCTGTCTCTCAATTCCTTCTGAGCCTTTTTCTCCGGAAGCGTAGCGTCAGGATAGAATGGTCCGTCATACCAGACCTCGGCATAGGTATGTCCACGACTATCCTTATGATAGACGGTGCTTTTCGCAAAGCAGGGAGCGCCTAGTCTTACCGGCAGTTTGAATGACACGTCAGGGAAATCTCTCACCGCATTATACTTGGGCCAGATATGTGCCTCGGGATATACCACTATGGGATTTCCATGCTCATAAAGTCGCTTAATTGCATTCATATATTTGACATAGGTAGACTTGGCATAAGGCACGGGTATGGTCCCCAGCATACGCAGGAAGGTCTTAAGCCCCGGTATGGAGATGGCATCGGGATTGGCCACGATGTAAACGGAACGCGGGAAGGCGACCACCGGGTGAAGCAGGGCGTCGGCGAAGACGTTAGTGTGATTTCCGAAGACGAAATAGCCCTTTCGGCGGTTCTCGACCTTTCGCAGTACGCCTACGTTATGGACGCATTTCAATCGCGAAAGCGGCTTCACGAGCAGGGCGACCAACACCATATATACATAGTATACTATGGGCTTGAGCGTGCGATAGAGGATGTTCTTCGGAAAATACTCGTAATCCGCCGGCGTGGGGCTTCCCTTTATGCCGTCGTTTGCGAAATCGTCGTTACGTTCGTCGAAATAGTAATAATGCCTAAACCTTTCCATTCTCTATCTCGCGAAGAAACATATTCTCCATCTCCTTCATGCAATGCCTCTGGTCATAGTGAACGCTCTCGGCAATGTACTTCTCGCGAAGTTTCGCCTTCTCCTGCGGATGCTCTATGAACCAATCGATTCGGGAAGTGAGCGCCGCGCTGTCATTAACCGGGAAAAGGCAATGCGGATCGAGTGCGAAATTCTTCGTCGCACAGTCCGGAGAGTCTGCGATTACCGGAACCAAGCCACAGGCGATGGCCTCCAGACAGGCTATGCCTTCGAGTTCAGCCTCTGCCGGATGACAATAGAGATCCGAATAATTCAGTATGCCAAGCAGTTCGTCGCGCGAGAAGAATCCCATGACCGGCTGATTAGTGAGGTGCTTTCCCGCCCATTTTTTATACTGTTTCTCGGCAGGACCGTTACCGCAGAGGATGATTTGGATCTTCTCTTCATACTTGGAGCCTGCCACCGCCTTTAGGAGAGTCATCTGCGACTTCTCCTGAGAGAATCGGCCGGTGAAGACTATGCAGTATTTGTCTTTCAAAGCCTCGGGTTTAGGTTGAGGATTAGGTTTGAACATATCGTTTACCCCGTTCGATATGACATAGCCGTTAGTCTTGCGTTTCATGGTGGATTCGAAGACGTCACGGATAAACTGGGTAGGATAATGAATGGCCTGAACCCTGCAGAAAAGATTTCTGTCATACCAGCCGTATATCCAACGGTTAGGAGCCTTGCTGTGGAGCAAGCCTATGTGACTCGTGAAGTTCTGCGCTTGTGCGTGGAAACCGGCCGTCATCGGAATGCCTAGTTCCTTAATGTACTTGGATGTGGCGCGCGCGATGAAAAGCGGGACCATAAAATGGACTATGTCCGCATCGTGGACTGCACTATATAGTCAATCCTTAACAACCACCATTTTCAAGCGGTTTGTAGTTTATATTGAGGACCTCCGGAGAGGATTTGCAACAGGATAAATAAAGTCTTCGCACTTTTCTTTGCGAGGTCCTTCAT
>Ga0129317_1001269_pt1 | contig 19581 bp, 11 predicted proteins | sample Cm1ome_FD_94430 | JGI IMG/M metagenome (GOLD analysis project Ga0129317, IMG submission 94430) | Eastern black-and-white colobus group fecal microbial communities from Wisconsin, USA - Cm1105 metagenome | ecosystem: Host-associated > Mammals > Digestive system > Large intestine > Fecal | place... | reverse complement strand
TATAGAACGCCCGGTACTATCAGCCGTTATCTCTATCGTGATAGTATTCATGGGTATCATCGGATTGACGAGCCTGCCCGTCGAACAATATCCCGATATCGCACCGCCTACCGTCATGGTAAGTACCACTTATTTCGGAGCCAGTGCCGAAACACTTCAAAAGAGTGTGATCGCCCCGCTGGAAGAGGCCATAAACGGTGTTGAAGACATGACTTACATGACATCTACGGCAACCAATGCCGGAACGGTATCCATCATGGTATACTTCAAACAAGGTACCGATCCGGATATGGCAACCGTAAACGTACAGAACCGTGTGTCCAAAGCCACCGGTCAGTTACCCGCAGAAGTGACTCAAGTGGGGGTCACTACAACTAAGCGTCAAACCAGCATGTTGCAGATCTTCTCGATTTATAGCCCGGACGACTCATACGACGAAGGCTTTCTAGCCAACTACCTGAGCATTAACCTGAAACCGGAAATCCTCCGAATCTCAGGTGTCGGCGAACTGATGGTAATGGGTGGAGATTACAGTATGCGTGTCTGGATGAAACCGGACGTGATGGCTCAATATAACCTGATCCCTTCGGATGTGACCGCCGTTCTGGCCGAACAGAATATAGAATCGGCTACCGGTGCATTCGGTGAGAACTCTACGGAGACCTACCAATACACGATGAAGTACAAAGGCCGTCTGATACAGCCGGAAGAATTCGGGGATATCGTGATCCGTTCGACCGAAGACGGTGAAGTACTGAAACTGAAAGATATAGCAGAAATAGAACTGGGACGTGAAAACTACTCTTACATCGGTGAGCTGAGCGGGCATGTCGGCGTTTCCTGTATGGTATTCCAGACAGCCGGTTCCAACGCGACCGAGGTAAACCAGCAAATCGACGCTTTCCTCGACGAAGCACGCAAAGACCTGCCGAAAGGTGTCGAGATCGTACAGATGATGAGCTCGAACGACTTCCTGTTCGCCTCCATCCACGAGGTGATAAAGACATTGATCGAAGCGATCTTACTGGTTATCCTGGTGGTATACATTTTCCTGCAGGATATCCGTTCGACCCTGATCCCGCTGGTAGGTATCATCGTGTCGCTGATCGGTACATTCGCATTCATGTCGATTGCCGGATTCAGTATCAACCTGATTACTTTGTTTGCACTCGTTCTCGTGATCGGTACGGTGGTCGACGATGCCATCGTCGTCGTCGAGGCGGTACAGGCCCGGTTCGACGTCGGGTATAAATCTTCGTACATGGCCAGTATGGATGCCATGAGCGGGATCAGTGCCGCCATTATCTCTTCTTCACTGGTGTTTATGGCCGTGTTCATTCCGGTATCGTTCATGAGCGGAACGTCAGGTACATTCTATACACAGTTCGGTCTGACGATGGCGGTTGCCGTAGGTATCTCGGCGATCAATGCATTGACATTGAGCCCGGCATTATGCGCACTGATACTGAAACCGTATATCAATGAGGACGGTTCGCAAAAGAATAACTTTGCCTCCCGTTTCCGTAAAGCGTTCAATACTGCTTTCGACGTCCTAATCGCCAAATACAAGAAGGGTGTACTCTTCTTTATCAAACGCAGATGGCTGATGTGGTCGATGCTGGCCTGCTCGGTTGTCCTGTTGTTCTTCCTGATGAAAACGACGAAGACCAGTCTGGTGCCGGACGAAGACCAGGGTGTATTGTTCGTCAACGTTACAACAGCTGCCGGCAACTCACTGGCTACGACCAACGACGTGATGACCAACATCGAGAACCGTATCAAAGACCTGCCGCAGATCAAGGAATATAACAAAGTATCCGGTTACGGACTGATATCCGGACAAGGAAACTCATTCGGTATGTTCATCATCAAACTGAAACCGTGGGATGAACGTACAGATAAGGAAGACCATGTACAATCGGTTATCAACCAGGTGTACGGACGGACTGCCGACATCAAGGATGCAACAGTCTTCGCCATGTCGCCGGGTATGATCCCCGGTTACGGTATGGGTAATGCGCTGGAAATGTATATGCAGGATAAAAAAGGAGGCGATCTGACTGATTTCTTCAATACGACACAACAATATCTGGGAGCCTTGCGCGAACGCCCGGAAATTGCAGCCGCTTATTCAACCTTCTCCATCAACTACCCGCAGTGGGAAGTGACGGTAGATGCAGCTAAATGTAAGCGTGCCGGTATCACTCCGGATGCCGTTCTGAGCACCCTGTCAGGTTATTACGGAGGACAATATGTATCGAACTTCAACCGCTTCTCGAAAGTGTATAAGGTGATGATACAGGCTTCCCCGGATTATCGTCTGGATGAGTCTTCACTGGATAATACTTTCGTACGTATGGCAAACGGCGAAATGGCACCGTTAAGCCAGTTCGTGAACCTGACAAAGGTATACGGCGCCGAATCGCTGAGCCGTTTCAATATGTACAACTCGATCGGGGTTAATGCGATGCCGGCGCCGGGATATAGTTCCGGTGATGCCATCAATGCCGTAAAAGAAGTAGCGGCAACCAGCCTGTCGAAAGGCTACGGTTACGACTTTGCCGGTATCACCCGCGAAGAGAACCAGGAAAGCAATACGACAGCCGTGATCTTCGCCATCTGTATCCTGATGATCTACCTGATCCTGAGTGCGCTTTACGAGAGCTTCCTGATCCCGTTTGCCGTGATCCTTTCAGTACCATTCGGCCTGATGGGGAGCTTCCTGTTTGCAAGAATGATGGGGTTGGAGAATAATATTTACCTGCAAACCGGTTTGATTATGCTAATCGGACTTCTGGCAAAGACGGCGATCTTATTAACCGAATATGCAACCGAACGCCGTGCAGCCGGTATGAGTCTGACTTCGGCCGCGCTGTCTGCCGCCAAAGTTCGCCTGCGTCCGATTCTGATGACGGCGTTGACGATGATTTTCGGTCTGCTCCCGCTAGTTGTAGCGACCGGTGTAGGTGCAAACGGTAACAGTTCGTTGGGAACAGGTGCTGTCGGCGGTATGCTGATCGGAACGCTCGCCCTGCTGTTCGTCGTTCCTTCGCTGTTCATTGTATTCCAGTATTTGCAGGAGAAAGTGCGCCCGATACAGTTCGAACCGACACACGACTGGCAGATTCAGGAAGAAGTAGAAGAAGTAACTGCCGAGCGGAAAGAATATCTCGATAGTAAAAAGAAAGAAAAATAAGCAGATGAAAAATAATATCATTCTATTATCTGTCGCCACCCTCTCGCTACTGAGCGGGTGCGGCATCTACAAATCCTACCAACCGGAAACCCCCGTCCCTGACAACCTCTTCAGGGAGGAGGCGCCGGTTACGGATACGACAAGCATCGGCAATCTCGACTGGCGGGAACTTTTCACAGACCCTCAGTTGCAGGCACTAATTGAGAAAGGGTTGGAAAACAACACCGACCTGCGCACCGCCCACCTGCGGGTACAGGAGGCCGAAGCCGCCCTGATGACGTCGCGCCTGGCTTACCTGCCGGCTCTTAACCTGACTCCGCAGGGTACCATCAGCAGTTTCGACGGTTCGAAAGCCGCCAAAAGTTATCAGTTGGCGGCCTCAGCAAGTTGGGAAATAGATATATTCGGGAGACTGACAAACGCCAAAAGAAGTGCGCAGGCAGCTCTCGAACAAACCAAATCATACAAACAGGCCGTCCGGACACAGCTAATAGCCACTATAGCCAACTCCTACTACACTTTATTATTGCTCGACAAACAACTTGTCATCAGTGAACGGACGGCCTCTCTTTGGAAAGAGAATGTACAAGCCATGCAGGCATTGAAAAAGGCAGGCCTGGCAAACGAAGCCGCCGTCTCGCAGTCAGAAGCGAACAGCCTCAGCGTAGAAGCCTCCCTCCTGACCTTGCGCCAACAGATTAATGAGATGGAGAACAGCCTCTCCAACCTACTCGGAGAAGTACCGCAGCGAGTAGAACGGGGCAACCTGGACCGCCAGGAGTTTCCCGAGACATTGTCGACCGGCGTTCCGCTCGCCCTCCTGGGTAACCGTCCGGACGTACGGCAGGCAGAATACTCGCTGGCACAGGCGTTTTATACAACGAACGGGGCACGGAGCGCTTTCTATCCGAACATCAACCTGAGCGGTGTGGCCGGATGGACCAACAGCGGAGGAGGCATCATCGCGAATCCCGGCGGTCTGTTGTTGCAGGCTATCGGTTCGCTGACGCAGCCGTTATTCAACAAAGGCGCCAATATCGCCCAACTGAAGATTGCGAAAGCGCAGCAGGAAGAAGCCTCACTGGCTTTCCAGCAAAGCATCCTGAATGCGGGTAGCGAAGTGAACAACGCCCTGACCCAGTGGCAGACGGCACGCGGACGCATCACACTGGCTGACCGGCAAATCGTTTCCCTGCAAAAGGCCGTAAAAAGCACGCAGTTGCTGATGGACCACGGAAATATCACCTACCTGGAAGTGCTGACTGCCCAACAATCATTGTTGCAGGCCGAACTTTCCCAGGCGGCTGACCGCTTCGACGAAATACAAGGTGTCATCAACCTCTACCATGCTTTGGGAGGAGGACAGGAAGAATAAAAATTCTAGCCTACCTAGAACCTCCTTTCGAGGCAGGCTAGAAAGGGGCTTCCAGGCAAGATAGAAAGTAGTTTCCAGGTTAACAAGAAAGGTGCCGCATCTTTTAGCAGATGCGGCACCTTTTTTTATCTCTTTCCGGCAGTGCGGTCAGAGCCGGGCGGTTATATAATCGATAATATCGAGGCAGAGATTGGTTGTCAGGTCATTTGTATCCAGATCGGGATTCAGCTCGACCAGGTCCATCGACTTTATCAGGTTCGTAGATAGCATATGTTCCACAAAATCTTTAAACTCGTCGGGGATCAGACCTTCGCTGACCCGCGTTCCCGTTCCCGGAGCAAAGCGGGGGTCGATACTGTCCACATCGATACTGAAATGGACGTTGCGTATTTTCCTTTCCTTCAGTTTCCGTTTAATATCTTCCGCTACAAAGCCGATGCCTTTCAGACGGATCGTTTCCATCGTGTAGACACTTAAATGTTCCCGGTCTATCAATGCCAACTCTCCTTCATCCAGGCTACGGGTACCCACCAAAAAGACATTCTGCGGATTCACCTTATTGCCTTGTCCGTATATATTGACCAGTTCTTCGCTACCCATGCCCATCAAAGCACTCAACGGCATGCCGTGGATATTTCCGCTGGGAGAAGTTTCATTCGTATTGAGATCGCCGTGTGCATCCAGCCAGATGATACCGAAATCATCAAAACTTTTTCCAACCCCGGAGGCACTCCCCAGCCCAAGTGAATGATCGCCACCGATAACCAGCGGGAAAGCTCCTCCGCGTAGCGTATCATAGACCAGTTCCGCCAAGTTATTGTTCACCTCCACTATCGCATCGAGGTATTTCATACTCTTGCTCCGGGCAAACTTATCCGCTTCCGACACAAGCGGGACATAGAGGTTGCCCAAATCAAAGGCACGATGCCCATTCTTCCGGATAACCTGCATCAATCCCCGTTCACGCAGATGGTTCGGGGCCCGTTCAACGCCTTCCCGGTCACAACCCAGGTTCAGAGGGACTCCTATTACGTTTATTTTCATATGATAATTTATTACGATTATTATCAAAACCGAGCAAACGTCTCCTTTATAATACCTACCGCCTCCATCATCTGTTCACGGGTAATAATCAGAGGTGGGGTGAAGCGGATAATATGGTCGTGCGTCGGCTTGGCTATCAGGCCGTTTTCTTTCAGTGCGAGGCAGATATCCCAGGCAACCTTTCCGTCATGCGGTTCGGTGACTACGGCATTCAGTAATCCTTTACCACGAACTTGTTTGACCATCGGATTGTCTATCTTTTCCATTTCACTACGGAAAAGTTCACCCATTGCATAAGCATTTTCAGACAGATGTTCATCGCGCACCACCTCCAATGCAGCAATACCGACGGCAGCAGCCAGCGGGTTTCCGCCATAAGTGGAACCATGTTCGCCCGGAGCAATCGTCAGCATAATCTCATCGTTTGCCAGTACAGCGGAAACAGGAGTCACACCTCCTGAAAGAGCCTTGCCCAGTATCAGGATATCCGGATGAATATTCTCATAATCGCAAGCCAGCAGTTTCCCGGTACGACCGATACCGGTCTGTATCTCATCTGCAATGAACAGGACATTATGTTGTTTGCAGAGGTCGTAGCACCGGCGGAGATAACCGTCATCGGGAACAACTACGCCTGCCTCTCCCTGTATCGGCTCCAACAGGAGACCGACTACATCGGGATCTTGCAATGCTTCTGCCAATGCTTCTACATTATTATATTGTACTTTAATAAAACCCGGCGTGTATGGTCCGAAGTCTTCATAGGAACTCGGGTCGGTACTCATCGAGATGATTGTAATCGTCCGCCCGTGGAAGTTCTCGCTGCAAACAATAATCTTTGCTTTTTCGGGAGCGATACCCTTGATGCGGTATCCCCAGCGGCGTGCCAGCTTCAGGGCGGTCTCGACCGCTTCTGCTCCGGTATTCATCGGTAACAGTTTGTCGTAGCCGAAGAACTTACAGGCAAACTCCATATATTCACCCAATATATCTGCGTAAAATGCACGCGATACGAGTGTCAGCTTCTGCGCCTGTTCGGTTAATGCTTTGATGATTTTAGGATGACAATGCCCCTGGCTCAGGGCGGAATAACCGGACAGGAAATCAAAATAACGTTTGCCTTCCACGTCCCACACAAATACGCCTTCTCCTTTTTCGAGAACGACAGGCAGGGGATGATAGTTGTGTGCACCAAACTTCCCCTCACGGGTGATGTAATCTTCCGGTCTCATACTATTTCTGATTTAATTGTTTTTGTCAGACTGTAAGCGTTTCATACAGCCTTTGAGCCAAAGATAGTAATTTGAGTGACAGTATGTCACCGAAAGATATATGTTAAGAAACACACTATGACCGGACTTCTTCCACAATCCACCGTTCGATATTGCGTGTTTCTTTGCTGAAGTTAATACCAATCTTAAACAGCCTGCGACCGTCAGCCTCGAAAGGACGGGCATACTGTTTCCCATTGATCTGCCGGAGAGCCTCTTCGGCGGTACCATCCAGTTTAAACTCCATCACATAAATGAAGTGATCTGTCTTCAGCACCAGGTCAATACGTCCGTCGGAGGTATGATATTCCGCTTCAACATAAAAACCAATGAGCTTGAATACAATAAAAAGCACGTTCTGATAGTGGCGTTCCAGATCGGAAGCCAGCTCATAGGGCACATCGGCAAAGAAACTGCTAAGGCGGCGGAAGAAAGCATCATAGTCGCCGGCCATCACCTCATCTACAAACTTCTTGATCTGGAAAGGAGACTCCATCTTATCCACATTTGCATAAAAAGGCAACAGGAAGCGAATAAAACCTTCCTCCACTTCGCGGTTGGGGAAACCTAAACGATATAATCCGAAACGCCGGTCGTACCCCTTAATTGTCAGGTAGCCACTTTGGTAAATAACAGGGATCGGATTATCCGATGTAGAGTCGATGCTGTTAAGCGTATCGGAATCCGTTTCCTCATGCGCCATACGGTTAAGATCGTAATGATGCTTCTTCAGCAGTTCGACAAGATAGGTCGGCGTGCCGGTTTCAAACCAGTAACTATCCAATTGGCGGTACTTAAATGCATTAAGTAAACTGAATGGATTGTAGATACCGATACTATTCTCCACAAAATGATAACCGTCATAGCATTCCTTCAGTTCGGCACAGGCTTCATCATACGTCATATTTCGAGCGGAAGCCAACCCGTGGATATCCTCTTCAAAATAAGCGTGCAACTCCTCTTCGCTTATACCGCAAACAGAGACGAAAGGCTCCCGCATCGAGATATCGTCCAGATTATTCAAGTCACTGAATACACTTACCTTACCGAATTTTGTTACCCCCGTCAGCATGGCGAACTGGATAGAACCATCCATTGTTTTCAGTACGCCATAAAAAGGTTTCAGGGTGGAGCGGAAAGAGGCCTGCAATTCCTCGTTACCGATAGCCTGGAGCATCGGCTTATCGTATTCATCGACAAGGATGGCGACACGTTGGCCGCTTTGCTCGTGGGCCCGCTGGATGATACCGGCGAAACGCAGGGAGAGAGAACGCTCGGAAGGTTCCGCCCCGTACATTTTTTCCCATTGGGTCAGGGCTTTGTCCAGTATATTATCGAGGCTTTCCGGCTTATCGTACTTTTCAATGTTCAGATCGAGATGCAATACAGGCCGTTTTATCCACTCCTTTTCCAGACGTTCCATGGCCAACCCTACAAAGAGTTCTTTCTTCCCTTCAAAGTAAGCCAGCAAAGTGGAGATCAGCAGGCTTTTCCCGAAACGCCGGGGACGGCTCAGGAAATAATAACTGCCGGTCTTTACCATCCGGTAAGCCAGTCCGGTCTTATCTACATATACATACCCGCCTTGACGGAGTTTCTCGAAGTTCTGTATGCCGATGGGATAAATTCGCTCATTCATAATCTTTCATTATTAGTTGCCTCGTATGCTTACAAAGATAGTAAATAATCGATTACCGGATGCAGACGACGCGGAATACGCAGAGTCTCGCAGGCTTTTTATTAATAAATAATAGCATCTGCGACAACCTGCTTATCCTGCGTCGTTATCTGTGTCCGATTGTATGTATCCTACCAGACAATCACCTTACACACCATGCGGGCGGTCTGTACGATATACAGGCCGGGGGCCAGGGACCGGCGGTTAAGGCCGGGTTGGGCTTTGAATGTGGCCAGTGTTGCGCCGCCGAGGGTGAGGATGCGGACCTCTTCGGGGCGGTCGATTTCGAGGCAGAGGGCGGAAGGCTCTGTTCGGATTTTCAAGCCGGTGGTGATGGTGGCGTTGGCGACATCGGTGTTCTTTTGGATACCGGCGATCGAGATGGTGACCGGGGCACGGACGTAATCGATGATGTAAGCGCCGTCGCTTATGCGAGGAGTAATCGTTTCATCGCGGCCGACCGTTTCACCACGTCTGATTGTTACAACGGGGACGGATTGGTCGTAATCCTTATCCAGCGTGAGGTAGAAGCGGAAGTGGTCCCAGGACTCCACCTCGTAATTACCCGGAGCCGGATCGGTCATCGCACCTTCTACGGCAGGAAGGGTGACAGTGTAGTAAACCGGATCAGGCTCGGGACCTGGACCCGGATCGGGTGACGACTTAGCCACATAAGCCACAGCAAACGGACTGAAACCGGTAACAGTGATTTCCATATACTCATCAGCCAACGTCAGATTTCCTTTAGCCGTGGAATACACGTCGGTGCTACCGTCCGATTTGAGATGGATGATCGTGAAATCATGTTTGCTCTTGTCCACATTTTCCGGATACGGGATACGCACTTTCACTTTGTCGGTAGGCTGGACAGGAGTAACGGTAGTTTCAGACTTACCGCTGCTGTTATCGAAAATAGTCGTTACCTTGACCAGCGTCACTTCCATGAGAATCATATTATTCGCATCAATGTCAATATTAGCCTGCGAAGCAGCCGCCTCCGTCTTGCTCTTTACATCATTCTCCTTCGATTCGGGGACATCATCCTTTACCAGGCGAAGCTGGGACAGTTCGGTATCAGACGGAAGGGAACCTGCATCGGGGATGATAACCACCGGGGCATCCGTCGGACTTGTTTCCTCTTCCTTTTCTTTGGAGACGGCAGGTGTACCGATATTTTCCGGCTGTATCGGATCGGTCGGCGGGGTAAACCCGGCGGAGATCGTTACGTCGGAAGCGACGGTAAACCTAACAGGGTTCGTTACATCGGTATAATCAGATGTATTATTTACAGTCGTTTTTACAGTATATTTTAAGATACTATATCCCGGCACAGCCGTATTCGTCAATGTCAATTCAGTTCCATCAGCAACCACATCGCCGGAATTGATCACTTTGCCGGTCGCATCGGTAACGGTTATCGTGCCGCCTACAACAGTTTCGATAGTTACGATGTACTTCTGTGCTTCGGCCTTTTGGAATTTGACTTTATAAGTCTCCGTTGTCGAGCGATCCTCTGCGGTAACGGTCAGGGTAGCCGTACCGGAACCATCGGAAAGGGTGACGGTTACCGCATCGGACGGCAGGGTTGCACCGACATCGGCAGGCGTGCCGGAAAGGGTAATTTGTGCATTATCGGCAGTGGCGGAAGGAAGGGTTACAGTGTATTCTTTCCTGGCGGCGGTGAAGTCGGGAACTGGAATGAAAGTACCGGAATTATCAGTACCAACCTTATACTGCAACGATCTCAACCGGGTATCCGATGAAAGTTGTGCGGGTTTGGCTTCAAACTCTACGTCGACGGTCACCGGCTCTCCCGGCATAGTGAAAGTGTACTCGCCGGACTCGCCGGAAACGGGGTCCAATTGGAGGTTTTTAGCAGCCTCATTCGTGCAATACACTTTCAGGGAACCGAAAACGACCCTGTAACCGGTAGCCGGGGCGACTTTCAGTGTCACCTCCGTGCCGGAAATAAGCTTGGTACCGGAAGTTAGTGAGGTTCCGGCCGTATCCAAAGCCAACGTGCCGTTCGCCGGAGCGGAAAAAGTGACGGCATACGGAATCTTTTCGTACACCGCCTCTACCGTGACCGGGTATTCCGGTACGGTGAAGGAATAAGCATTATCTCTGCCTGCGACCGGCGTAACCACTACCATTGTGGCGGATGCATCCGTGCGGTAAGCCTTCGGGTAGCCAAAAGCCAGCCGGTAGCCTGTGGCGGGGGTAGTCGTAAGCGTCACTATCGTGCCGGGAACAAGCTCGGTGCCGGAGGTAAGCGAGGTTCCGGCAGTATCCAAGGCCAGCGAACCGTTCGCAGGGGCGGCAAAGGAAACAGCGTACGGGATCTTCTCGTACTTCGCCTCTACCGTAGCCGGATAGTCCGGCATGGTGAAGGTGTAGGTGTTATCGCTGCCGGTGACCGTCGTAACCTCTATCGTTGTGGCAGGCGTATCCGTGCGGTAGGCCTTCGGATAGCCGAAAACCATCCGGTAGCCCGCGGCGGGGACGGTTGTAATCGTCACCTTCGTGCCGGAATACAAGGTCGTAGGGGCAGTGAGCGTCTTGTCGTCTGCCGAGATCGAGAAAGAGGCCGAGCCTTCCGCGGGGGCCGCAAAAGTCAGCGTGAAAGGTAGAGCGGGGAAGTTGGGCTGAGCTTTCGTCCCGGTCCCTTCCTGCGCCCGGGCGGTCAGCGAGAAGACCGCCAGCAGGCATACAAGCCATAAACTAATATATCGTTTCATATCAAAGCGCTATTTTATAAGTGATGTTATTAATTCGGATCATGTAAATACCGGAAGGCAAGTCCAGGCGGGTATCGCCTGGAGCGATAGAGGCAGCGTAGACGACACGTCCGTCAGAGCGGACCACGGTAAGCGCAGCGGCCTCTCCGGAATAAACATGCAACGAGCCACGAGTTCCCCAGACACGGGCGGTGACGGCGGCAAGCGGCTGTTCGATACCCGTAGCAATGCCCTCTCCTATTTTCAGGCTGGCTACCCGGGCACGGGTGACGGCATTGGCGACGATAAAGGCCTCGAACGGCTTCACGGTGTACTCGCCTTCTTTCAGTTCAAAACGTTTACCGTCGGCATTCAACACGTAGATATTGGAAAGCGTCAGGTTCGCCAGGTTCGGGTTCGTTTGGAAAACGAACGTGCCATCCTCCAAGGCATCACCTAAAGTAACCGGAATGGTCGCCGGTATCTCGATCGCCTGGTCGGCAGAAGCGGTGGCGGCGAAGGTTACCGTAGTCGAATTCTCCTCGGCAGCAAGCAGATAGGGATTATCGGCGGCAATATTAACCTTTTTCGTTCCGTTAGCAGCATCGGATATGTTCGTCCAACCTTGGGCGGAGGCATCCTTACCGGTGTAGCCGGTGGCGGCATAAAGGCGTTGACCCTCGGCATCCCCCACGGAGGCCGTCAGGGTGACAGGGCTGCCGAAGGTTGTCCATTTGTTACCGAGCGTACGGGTGGTCGAGAAAGTTTCGGACACTTTCAATGGATTTGTCGTTACGACCTGTGCGCCTTCCTCCAGCGTCAGACTGAAGACAAAAGCATTGTCGGCATCGACGGTAAGTACGCCATTCGATTTAACAACGACGTCCTGGGCGGCGCAATTGGCATCCGAGAAATCCTTGGTATCGGAAATCGTGATTGTTTTCAGGTCTTCTACCTCAGTATAGACGCTCACGGCATTGGCTATCGCGGAGAAGAGCTTGACCGGCGTTCCATTACCATCCAGTCCTTTCTGAGAAGTACGGACTTCACCACCAGCATTCGTTACCTTCCAAAGCCGATACGTTTTGCCGGCTGTAACAGTCGTGGCAAAGGTTTTACCATTGTGCGACAGGGAAGATGGAGATTGGTCGGCAGCATCGGTGGCGGCAAAGGCTATGTCCTCGTAGCTTTCCAATGCGTTCGAGAACCGCCATTCCATCCAGGCGTTGGCAAGGGTTCCGGTGTTATGGATGGCGGTGTTGGCACAATAGAAGGTAACGGAGGTCGATGACGGATCAGTCACGGTGAAGGTACCGGAGTTATCGAGGCCGTAATATTCGTTATTATCTCCGGTATTCCCGATATACAGGCCTTTGCCCGTCAGCGTCAAGGAACCTTTATTCATCAGGGTAGAGGCTACGGATGAGCTGAGAGTGGAAGTGCTTTTATCCGCTGTGTTGATGGTCAGGGCGCAACCGTCGTTGATAGTTAGGGCAGCACCGTCGGTCGGTTTGATTACCACTTTATCGAAAGTCAGCGTCGGATTGCCGGTGACGGTGGCGATGACGAGTTTGTTGGTGGACGGAGATGCGCCATCGACCATTTTGACCGTGCCGTTGAAACGGGTCGATGTTCCGTTGTCTCCTTGTTTAGAACTCCATTTGCCATCGGAATAAGTGAGGGTGATGGTTTCTGTGTTGTCGGCAGGCAAAGGCAGCGGGCCAGGCATAGCTAGATAGTCGGCGGACTTCAAGTTGTCGGCAGGCTGACCGGCGATGGCTTCCCCGTAAGTTATCGGCAGTCCGTCGGCACCATAGCTGGCGATGGCTTTCAGTCGTGGAAGCAGGCCGTTCGTTTCGGTGTCGATGGCGGTGAAGGCTTTTGTATTTTCAGTACCTGCCCAAGAAGCGATATCGGTGGCGACCTCATCGAGATAGGTATCGGCGCCGTTTATCGCATCGGCGGCGATGTCGGCGGTTGGGGCGAAGGTGTTATCTCCTACCGTCAGCTGAATCTTGGTGCTGGCGTAGTTGTTGGAAAAGGTATCATTATCATTACTGCTATTACTATTCTTTCCGACAATACGACCGGCATGTTTACCAGAGGTGTTTCCGGTAGCTTTCACGCCGTCGGTATTTAAGGCGAGGCAATCCTTTACAGTAACGCTACTACCGCTCCAAATCCACCCGATAATACCGCCTGCATAAGCTGCGTCGCTGCTTGACGGTTCAGCAGAAACAGAGCCTGTGGCAAAACAAGATTCAATAACCACATATTGAGCAACTCCGATAATGCCGCCGGAAACACTTGATGACTGGGTTGCATTTGCGGTCATATTCCCTATTGAATAGCAGTGCGATAGATGACTTGGATTACTGCTACTACCATTAGTATCACTTTCGCCTACGACACCGCCCGCATAGGCGGAACCACCACTGGCGTTAACATCCATATTACCCGTGTTGAAGCAGGAAACAATAGAGGAGTTGAGACTTGTTCCTACGATTCCACCAGCATAATTATTCAGTCCTTGTATAATGGTGATAGTACCTCTGTTTGAACAAGCGCTAACCACCGAGTTTATTATTGAACCGGCAATTCCACCGACATCCCCACTCTTGTCTGATACAGAGAAACTGACCGCGCATCGGTTATGGCAATTGATGATTTTTCCATTCTCCACACGCCCCGCGATGCTACCCAGCGGGTAAGTATTGGCACCGCCTGTAATACTAGCCAATTGAATATTGTTGGCGCCTTCTTCATCGGCCATCGTCAGATTCCGCACGGTCGCTCCATACAGATAACCGAAAAGGCCGATATATTCTACCGAGGACGAGGATATCGTCATTCCGGTAATGGTCTTGCCGTTACCATCGAAGGTGCCTTGAAAGCATTTAGTGTAGTCGGTGTATGAAAGGTAGCTATAAGTCCCTATCGGTACCCAATTATTCACGAAACCAGCAGTGACGCCTTTAGGCGTAGCCAACGAGATATCATTGGCAAGCGTAACCGTACACTCTTTGAAGCCCGCATTGGAGGGATAGTAATTGCTATATGCCTCTTTGGTATTGGCGGTTGTCTTCCCTTTATTCGTTACCCAAGCGATCCACGCGAGGCCGCGGGGGGTCTTGACGGTGTAGTTGTTCACGGAGACGGAGACATCGACGCCATCCGGGCCGACATCGGCTGTCTCAGCGTATCCGACCCAGTCGGTAGGAAGAGTTTGCATTTTCGAGAAGGAGGATACTCCATTCTCCGTCGTCGTAAAGACGGTTCTTCTGTTCTCATCCATAAGTTGTTCATCGCCCAGCCAAACGGTGTAGCCGGTGTTCTTCGCGACGTTGATAGCGAAATGCTTATTTTTGTCGTCGGTGGTGAATTGGATAGCGGGATCAAGCGAGTCGCCGTTGGCATCTTTTATTTCCAGCGTCTTGCCGCTCCCTAGGGAGGCTTCAAACCTCCATTCGAGGAAGGGGGAATGCACATTATTGTCAAGAATTGCTTTTAATCCTCCAGAAGCCGTTATTTTCGCATCTTTGGCCGCAGATAAAGAAGCGCTATTCCCTATCGACACGCCATATTTGTTATCCGCTACGATATTTATTTTGCCTTTGAGGATAAGGTCTACTGAATGACCAGTAGTGTACAAATATATTCCATTTGAATATCCTTGGGAAAGGATATTCAATCCAGCAGCTCCACCATCCAGAAGCAGGTCGCACCCAACGTAGTTGTTGATTACTACTCCTTGGCATTTCAAGGTACTGGCAGAGCTGCCTGTCGCTTGGATACAGAGCGGATTACCGTTCTGTACCATATAAAGCAATGAGTCGTTGGCATTGTAGGTCAGGTTTAGCCCATCCAGTTTTAGGATCGGGTAGCTGTCAAGCTTATTATTATTAGGATCCTCTATCTTTTTCTCGCTTTTGATATCGATCGACCCATGCTTCCAGTCATTGTTCGTGCCCGTCAGCGTACCGGAGAACTCGTTCTCGGTACCATCAGTCCCGATCTTGCAAAACCAAGCGTAATCGGTCGAACTGCCAGATTTCTGTTTATAGGTCAGGGTTAGTTTGCCACTGATACTGCTCACATCCAGGTCTTTTATCTCTTGCGCCCCTCCCCCCTTCGGCCATAAAAAAGCCAGTATCATGATACTGATTATCCGTGCAGCGCCCCTCCGGCTCGCTGCACGGTGGTTTCTTTTTACATATAAAAAGTTGTTCATAAGTAAATATGTCTATTTAAATGATTAATGTTATATATAAAAGATGGAAGATGATGGGAGAATTATTAATAATAAGGCAATGTTGCAATGAAGATTGCAAGGATTCGGTTTTTGGCAGATTTGAATGTTACTTTTCTCTTGAAAGAAAAGTAACCAAAAGTTCAAGGCTGCATCTGTCTCGCTACTCAACATCCTTCGTTCGCTGTCGTCTGTGAAGCCGGTTAAGCCTTGATCTTTTGACTACTTTTGGATCAAGCCAAAAGTAGGTTCAAAACTTTCTATAACGACTCTATTTCTTCGACCGACAAACCTGTACATTCTGCAATGCCGGTAGCCGCGATACCCATACGTTTCATATTAATTGCTGTCTGACGCAGAGCTTTGGCTTTTCCTTTGGCCTCTCCTTCAGCCAGGCCCTCTGCTTTGCCTTCGGCCAGGCCTTCGATACGGCCCTCCCATTTGGCGGTGTCGAGCACGTCGTTCTGGATCATGATCACATTCAGATGTTCGTCGTACGCTTGACGCTCCTGCAAGGACATGGAGTAATACTTCAGTTTCTCGCGGGCTTCACGAAGACCGGGAGCAGTCGTGTCGGGACGGATCGTGCCGTCTTTCAGGTAGGCGATCCATTCGTCCAGAGGGGTTGTGGCCACTTTGTCGAACTCGTTTACACGGATCAGGATGTACTCGGGGAAAATCTCGGCAGGCAGGCGGGTTATGACGGCATCCCGGTCGCGCATGTTGATTCGCAAACGATCGCCGGTATGCACACCTGTGAAATGATTCTGTCCGTGGTAGAAATAGTCCGTCCCCACGCCCAGATCGAAATAGAGGATACTGATCGAGTAGACCTTCTTTACTTTCTGATAGCCTTCGCCCAGCGAGATATGCTCGGTGATGGCTTTGGTTACGCCGTAAAGGATGCGTTCGAGGTAATGCACTTCGCGCGTATTCTGAATTTCGACGATGATAATCTCACCTTTGCTGTTCAGGGCTTTGATATCGACACGGTTGAATTTGTCGTCGGCACTTTCCTGGTTGCTTTCGCTTTCGAGAATTTCGAGGATACGAACTTCTTCACGCAGCATAACGGTCAGGAAACCGTTGAGCACATCGAAGTTGGCCTTCTGACGCAACAAACGTTTGATGGCCCAATCGAAGCGGATATACCGGTCCTGTAACTCTTTTCTTTCATTCTCTGCCATGACTTTCGGATCTAAATTTTTCATAATTAAGTGTTTTATGTATTATGTAGTTCACAAAGATATACAAGAAAATGAAACCGGCCACCTCTTTTTCCTCATTATTTTCCTCCATCATCTTCCATCATGTCAAAGAACTCTCCGGGTGGCCAGTGCAAAGGCTGTTAAGATATTGCACCGGCTACCGCTGTATTATTCGATCTCCGGACGATCGCCTCCACCGGGAGACGGATCGGGATCGGGGGTCGGATCAGGCACCGGGTCAGGGGTCGGATAGGGTTTATCGTCGGGCTGGGTCGGTGTAGAAGGGCCACCTTTAGCAGCGATCAGGTCTTTGTATTTGCGGAAGATCTGGTTCACCGTGTCGATAAAGCCGTTGATCACGTCGGTCGGTTCCAATACGGCATAGGCGTTGACGCGCTGGACGACCAGGTCGAACGTCTCGTCGGTCGCCTTGCGGGCCTTCGAGGTGTCGGTCTTCACGCGGGCGGTGTATTCGTCGGTGCGGGAAGCGTCGAGCGTCTTGTACTCGCCGTTCTGGGTTTTCAACTGGGTGACATACGTTTCGAGATGAAGGGTCTGCAGCGCCGTTGCCACTTCAGGTTTAGCCAGGTCGGCCAGCAGTCCGTCGATCAGGGCGGTTTCTTCGGCATAGGCCTTGCTGTACAGCTTGTCGTAGGCACGGAGCACGGCGTCGACCGTACGGGCTGCCGACTGGAAGGCAGGATCGGGGCAGACCAGGTAGGAGCCGTTCATGGAGTAGATGAATTGGATCGTCTTGTCGCGTTCACCGTCTTTGGCTACCAACTGGTCGGTCGTCGCGCTTTTGGTGATGCGGTTGACGCATTCGCCTTCACGGTCGATACATTCCTTGTAACCGGGAGCCAGCGACTCGAGATGCAGCGCGGCAATCGTAACGGCCAGGATACGGTCGTATATCTCCGTATTCATGTTCTTGTGGGCCGCGTTGCTCAACTTCGTTTTGTTAATCGTGCCGATTTGTTTTGCTAATGGCATAATCGTCTGTTTTAATATTGATACTAGAAATTATTTCGTTTTTTCTGTTTTAAAAGCTCCGTCGGCCGGAAAAACCGTCGCTACGGTTGTCGGGGCCGTTCCGCCCGCCAACGGAGGTATCGCTACGACCTCAGCAACCGTTTTGCCGGTTGGCGGAGGTATCGCTACGGCCGTAGTAGTCGTTTTGCCGACCGGCAGAGGCTTCGCTACGGTCGTTGTATTCCTTTTTCCTACTGGCGGAGACTCCGCGACAGTCGCAGCGATAACTCCGCCGACCTACAGCCGCTGTATCCATTCGTTGAGCTCCTCTTCCCGAGGAACAGCCAGTTTGAGCTTAAGCCGGTAGCGGGTAGTGTGAAGGCTGCCTTGCGAAATAGATAGTCGTTTCATCGCCTCTTTATTGTTTATTTTCATTTTAATAAGCATACATAGAAATTCGTCCGACCGGGTCAATGCCGGACAATGGGCATGCAGGCGCGCCAGGAACTCCGGATGATTAGCCCGGAAAGTTTCACACAGCCGGTCGTTTCCTATTTCTGCTTTGTCGGGCATTGCACCGTCTTCAGACTCTGTGTCGGGCGTAGGCGAAGCGGCTATAGAAAGAGATTCCAATTTACGGTTAACGCATTGGTGATACACATCGATCTTCCGGTTCAAATGATACCAGAAAATGCAATTTGTTGCCAGCAGAAGATAAAAAAGAACCGAGAGGATTACCACCGTCCAGCGGAGATATACCTCGCCCACGATCATCACCGCTACCATTTGCAACAAGGGTAGCGATAAAAGGATCGGGATCAGGAATGCCTGTGTTCTTTTCTTCTTCATATCAGCTCTTTTTATTTGCACCCAAAGTAAAACAATACTTTGCGTCCGCTCACTCTCACAGTCTGAACAATTTGCTGAACAACGACTGAACAACAACGTTTTTTTTCACATTTCTGTTCATCACACGTTACTGAACAAATAGCTCACGGCCTTGTCTTCGGACGCTGTAAAGGTATATACTGGCTCATGAACCACCTCGGATAACCAATAGACGGTTTAATAGATTTCCTACAAAAACAAGGGGTAAAACCGGATAAATACACTATTTTTGTCCCCAACCTTAAATATCAACCGAGATATGAGCAATTATCTGTTTTCCTCCATTTTTTTTCTTCTTTTTCTGCTGGCCGGTTGCCGACAGCATCCCGTCGATCCTTTACAACCGCTCGAAGCACGGCTGGCTACAAATACTGAAACGACGCTTAAGGAATATAATGACCGGAACGAAAAACTGCTCCGGCAGAAAAACTGCGATTCGGTTATCACATGCAGCAGGCAGCTGCTCCGGGCTTTTCCGCAATACCCGACGGGCAACAGCGACTCGGTATTGAAGGAGACACGCCGCCTGCTCAACTTCTACCTGAAAAGTAGTACCCAAAACAAACAAGCGGCCGGAAACAGCCTGCTGACGGATAGTTTGCTGGAGGCAGACCACCTTTATTTCGACGGGCCTGCCCATTACGACCTGCTGGCCGTCTGCACCGCCTTCCACAATTACGGCAACGACCCGGAAGGGACGCGCAAGTTGATCGAACGCTTTGCCGCCCTTCCTCCCTCGCCCGACCCGGCACAGGAAATCTATGCCTGCCACCTGGTTGCCAACGCCTGCTATCATTACAGCGAACAACCGGAAAGGGAGATTCTTTTTCAGAAACGGGCCGTCGACGCTTACCATGTCGGCGGAGAAGCCGATGACCCGGCCGATCTTTTAAGTACATTAGGCAATTATTACCGTCGCAGGGGCCTGTATGAACAGGCCATCGGTTATTTGCAGGAGGCCCGCGACTGGTGCCTGGCCCACC
>Ga0129317_1001268_pt1 | contig 19606 bp, 19 predicted proteins | sample Cm1ome_FD_94430 | JGI IMG/M metagenome (GOLD analysis project Ga0129317, IMG submission 94430) | Eastern black-and-white colobus group fecal microbial communities from Wisconsin, USA - Cm1105 metagenome | ecosystem: Host-associated > Mammals > Digestive system > Large intestine > Fecal | place... | reverse complement strand
TACGAAGCACTACACTGTGGTAATTGAACCCAAATCTGGCCGCTGATTAGGTGGCCGCTGAGTCTGGGCCGGGTGGCCGCTGGGACAGGGCACCAGCGGCCGCTGGCTTGGGCAGAATGCAGCCCATTCGATGCATTTGACAATGAGGTCACAGAGTTTGAGATAAGCTCTCATGGCAGTCTCCTATTCAGCTTTTGGTGTTTTGCAACGCGGAGTCCCAAAGGGCAAATTACACCAGACCTCTGACAACACGGGCCAGAGTGTCGCCCCGCAGGCCGCAGCGCAGTCCCTCCAGGGCAATGACTTCATTCACCCGGACGTTGGCCAGATTGACGTTGTTGCCAAAGTAGTTGATGAAGAACTCCTGGCCATCCTTGGTGGGCGCTTCCCAGGTCAGGCGCTTTGGGTCGATGCCAGCTGACATCATGGACTCCACGTCGTCTGCCTTCACCTTGCCGTTCTTGTCGAACACACCCACGCCCTTGGCGGAGCCACGGGACTCCACAGTACAGGTGGCCACCCCCAGAGACAGGTCTCGCTTGATCTGGCGGATGGTCTCAGCCATCTCCAGCTGCTCATCCTCCATCTTTTTTCCAACCTCAGTGCAGCACTCGAAGCCCATATTCATAACCTTTTCGATCATGCGGCAGCGGTCATCGTCGCTGATCTGGATGGTCCCGTCAGAGATCTCCACAGCGGTGAACCCCAACTCTTTGCACTGAACCAAAAACTCGTCATACTTGCCCTGCATAAAGGCGATCTCACCGATGGTTCCCCCGGTGTTCACCACAATGTTGGCATTGTGATAAGCGGCCAGTTTGGCCTTCAGATAATCCTCGCTGTAGATGACGCCGGTGCCAAAGGCGATCTTTACGCGGTCAATGTAAGGCGCGCAGTTGGAGATCACATGCTGCACCTCGGCCAGACTCAGACCCAGGTCAGAACAGACGGTTTTTCCGTAGGTGCGGGGTTTTTCCATAATGCGGTCAGTCATAGGGTGGGTCAGAATACCCTCAAAAGCCATTTTACCGATTGCGTTTTGCATAATCAAATACCTCTTTTCTAAAGTAATCTCTGTATCAAATAAATAACCAACACTGATTATTCATTTCGGAAGGAATTGGGCTCACAGCCGGATCACCGGCTGGCCGTCCCGGATGATGCCGATGCGGACAGCCTCCTGCCGGGCAAGGTCCAGGCAGTCTCTCCTGGACAGGTCGTTCGGACAGTAAATGGGGGAAATACCCCAGTAGTGCGCCAGAAAGTTGGCCAGATTGGTGTCCTGCACGGCAGCAATGATGGGAGCTGTATAGTGCATTTTGGAGACCCGGGCCACCTGCTCCAAATTCTCCGCCATCATAACAATGGGAGTGTCGCCGTTGGAGACTTCAAAGTTGGGACGTATGCTGCGGAAGAATCCGCCGTTGGGCCGGCCAGTGCAGTTGGCCAGCATGGCGGCCTCCGTCCTGGCAATAATGCTGCTCAAGCGCTTCACACAGCCCACGGGGTCGCGGCCCACGGCGGTCTCATCGGAGAAGGAAATAGCGTCAATGCCGTCCAGCACCAGAGAGGACACATCACAGACCTCGGCACGGGTGGGCCAGGAGGTCTTCATCAAACTCTTGAGAATGCCAGAGCCAGTAAACACAAACTTGCCAGCCAGATTGGCCCGGCGGATGATCTCTTTGTCAATGAGGTGCAGTTCGTCAATGGGCCGCTCCACGGCCAGATCACCGCGCGCGGCGCTGACGCCGTCACAGTTGTCCAGAATGGCATCCAGATTCTCCAGAGCGTTTCGCTGCTCAATCTTGGCCAGAATAGGGATCTCCACATTGTGGGCCGCCATGATGGCCTTCAGCCGGTCCAGATCGTCGGCTGTTTGAACAAAGGACATGGACACGCAGTCCACATGCTGGGCGATGCCGAACTCGAAATCCCAGATATCCTTTTCTGTCAGCCCCTTGAAGCGGATCAGGGTGCCGGGGGCACAGGCGCCTTTTCGAGGATGGAGGGTGCCTGCAATTGTGACTTTGCAGCGGATCTCGTCCGGGTTCAGCTTCTCCTCCACCACCAGCTGAATGTCATTGTCGCCAATAATGATTTCGCAGCCGGCCTCCATGGCCTCGATGAACTCCGGCTGTGCAATGGTGGCACGGTTGGCGTCCCCCACTACCTCCTGTCTGGTAAAAACGATTTGGTGTCCCAGCGGCAGGGTATACGAGTCTTCCATCAACTGACCGATGCGGATCTTGGGCCCCTGCAGGTCCTGCCGGATGGCCACGGGTCGGTTCAGCCGCCGGGAGATGGTCCGAATATTGTGGATAATCTCCTCTGCCTGGTCATAGGTGGCATGTGAGAAATTGATGCGGCAGCTGCTGATGCCCGCCAGAATCAGTTCTTCAATAACCTTGGGATCAAAGGAGGCGGGACCGATGGTGCCCATAATTTTGGTGTGGTTCATGTGTTCCTCCCGTCAGTTATAATCAGTCGTTCCAGATCCAGGCGTTATTGACACCGGCGAACAGAGATTTGCATTCCACCAAATCGGCGGTATTCAGCATGTCGTCCACAATCTTCAGGCGGTTTTTTGCCCGCTGGATGCTGTCGAAGGAGGGAACGGGCAGGCAGCCAAAGAAGAGGCGGGGACGGCTGATCAGCTCGGCGGCGTTGAGGTACAGCTGGAAGCGGGTATCGGATTTGCTGAGTTCCGTCACCACAGGGGTATCCCGGTGGCCCTCAATCTTCACAAACACCAGGCTGACCTTGGGATTGGTCACAACACTGGTATCGGGCAGCAGGGGGGTAAGGTCCAGAGAAACCTTGGCGTTCCAAGGATCCTTTCCGGCGGGGATGGCATCCATGATCTCTTTTCCCCAGATATTTTCGTATTCAACATAATTGTACAGCAGGTTTCCCGCCCGAACGTTGTCAAACACGGAGCCGGTGTAGAAGGAGACATCCGTTCCCACGGTGCGGAAGTGGGTGTACTCGGTGGTCATCAGCCGGTAGCCGCGTCGCAGGGTGGATTCCAGCATCAGGATGGTCTTTCCGGCGCCGGGACCCCCTACAAACACCATCATGTGGTTTTTTTCCGGGTTGTAGACGCTGGTGGCGTGGAGACAGGAGAAGCCCTGCTTTTCCAAGGTGCCGGGCATCAGGCGGGTCAGCAGGCCGCCGGTGCTGTAAATGGTATAACGGTGGTCCGGGGCGGTTTTATCCCGCTCCAGCACAGGGCCGGCCAGAAAGTACTCGTCACCGTCAAAAAAGAACTCCAAATCCTCCATGGAGGAGTCCTGATAGACATACAGAACGGCGTTGAAGGGGGCGTCGTCGTGCTGGACAACAGTTTCTCCCCAGCCGTTGGACAGACGATAGGTCTTGGGATCCCGGTGATGCAGCGCGTGATTCACATAGTCATCGGTAAATACCAGCTCTTCCAGATTGGAGCAGGCCTTGATATTTACCTGAGATACCCGGCGGATCTGGGAGAAGGTACAGTGCTCATAGAAAAAATCCTTTGTGTACTTCATGGTGTCTCCTTCCAACAATCGAACAAAATCAGTTATGTTTTTATCTCTATACTCTATAGAATTTGAGGGGCAGAGCCCACACTCCTCAAGGCCTCATTTCGCAGCAGGGTAGTTCACCGGCCAGCGGACCTCTCCGCCGTGAAAGAACCGGTCCAGCTCCTCTGCCGCATAGACTGCGGAGCGGATCAGGGCCTCGTGGGTGCTGGCGCCGCAGTGAGGGGTTACCACGGCGTTATCTAAATGCAGCAGAGGATCGTCCGCAGACATGGGCTCAGAGGCCAGCACGTCCAAATAGGCCCCAGCAATGGTGTGGGATTTCAGTGCCTCCACAAGCGCAGCCTCATCCGTCACCTTACCGCGGGCAGTGTTGACAAAATAGGCGGTTGGCTTCATCATGCCGAATTCACGGGTCCCGATGATACCTATGTTTTCCGGGCGCAGGGGAATATGAACGGAGACGAAGTCAGCTTCCCGGAAGACCTCATCCCATTCCACCAGGCGAACGTAATCGGGAACGGACTTTCCCATCATGTGGCCCTTGTAAGCGATAACATTCATGTTGAAGCCCATGTGAGCCATACGGACCACATGTCCGCCGATATTGCCGAAGCCCACCAGGCCCAAAGTCTTGCCGGACAGTTCCGTGCCCTGACAACAGTTTTTGTAAAAGAAGTCCCCCCGCTGGGCGGCGGCATTCAGGGGCAGAATCTTTCTGGCAGCCGCCAGCATTCCGCCGATAGTCATCTCCGCCACCGACAGGCCGTTGGATGTGGGGGTATTCACCACCTGAATGCCCAGCTCGGTAGCGGCGGCCACATCGATGATGTCCAGCCCTACGCCGTGGCGGGCTACGATCTTCAGTCCCGGTTCCGCCTCCAGAACCCGGCGGGTGGCGTGGACGGTGCGAAGCAGCATTCCATCACAGCCTTTAATCTCCTGGACCATGGTATCCTCATCCAGGGAGATGCCGATACGGTAGTCAAAGCCGTGCTCTGTCAGGTAGTCGGTCCCTTCTTTGGCAATCTGACGGGGAATATAGATGAGAGGCTTCTTCATATGGTGCACCACCATTTCTTGAAAGTCGTTTTCATGGAGCAGACAGGCTAAAAATATAGTCTATAGAATTTATCATAAAAATTAAATGTCCACCCGTCTGAAGCTGGGACCGGCGGCTGAGGGTTGGCGGCAGAGCTTCAAAATGAAGGGGAACCGGTCGGCTTGCAGACACAGGTGAAAGTCGGTTTCCGGCGCCCAGAAGGCGACGGGATCGAAAAACTTTTCCGCGCTGGCATAGTGCCGCAGGTGGGTGTGGATCTCCTTAAGGGTGGGGTGGCCGGCTCCTGTAAGGAGAGCGGTAAGGTATTGGGCAAACAATGTGTCCTCGTCACTATGAATCTGACCGCGGGTGCCCATAGCCACCAGTGAAACCTCCTCCGGCTGCCGGGCCTGAATATACCGGGTAATTGCGCCCGCCATAGGAAAGCTGCCGCCGATGATCTCGTCGGCTCCGCAGGCGTTTACCACACCCTGGGTACCGGCGCCGGTTGTCTGAATGACAGTTCTGTCAGTAAAGTCCACCGCAAGCACCTCTGACGGGGAGTTGCCGTAATCAAAGCCGGGACATTTCTTTCCGCCGCGTTCCCCAATAAGCAGGGCCTCTGGAAAACACTTTTTCAGATTGTAGGCGCGCTGGATGTCTCCTACCGGGAGAATTTCCCGGGCGCCCCCTCCCATCACATAAGCGGCCACGGAAAACGCCCGGAAGACATCAATGATGACGGTAAGGCCACGGGCCTGCCGAGCTCCGTCCAGCAATTCAAGTGTGCGGATCTTCATGGGCGGCCTCCTGATGTTTTGACAGACGGACATGTTGTCAAAAATTCTATAGAACAGAAGCAATTACAATTATAGACATTTTTCTCAGGAATGCAATAAACTGAACAGAAAAATATAGTCTATAATTTTGTGAAAAATTAACAAATCAGTTTTTTGCTTTCCTACAGCCGTAGTAGGAAGATACATCTTCCCGCACCCGCCGAATATGCCCGCACATAGCCTGACAAGCGCGCTCATGGTCCCCGGCCGCTATGGCCGCGATGATCTGGCCATGTTCAATTACCGGGGGATAGCCGCCGCCGGGGGAAGCGTTCTGTCGGGTTGCCGACATAGAGGGAGCGCGCAGCAGAGCGGACTGCTCCGCCAATCCCCCCAGCAGGTTGGTGAGAATGCGGTTGTTGGCCCGCTGGAGGATGTAGTTGTGAAATTTCTGGTTTACCGTGTAAGCATCAATAAAATCGGAGTTCTGGTACACCCGTTGATACTCCTCCTGAATCTTCCATAGATTCAGGATATCCTGCCGGGTAATGTTGGGCAGAGCCTGCCGCAGGGCGGAAATCTCCAACTCCTCCCGGATGGTCATCAAATCCTGAATGTCCTTCTGGGTAAAGCTGACTACCTCAGAGTAATGAAAAGCGGTGGTAACGATCAGGTTATCCCGCCGCAGCATATTCAGAGCTTCCCGCAGAGGCGTGGTGCTGCAGCCCAGACGAGCGGCCAGCTCTACCTCGTTGATACGAGCCCCCATTTTCAGCTCTGGGGTCTGCTGCATAATAATTTCTTCTTTCAGGGTGCGGTAAACCTGCTCGGTCAACGTCTCCCGGGAGACACTGCCGGTACGTCCTGTAGATCTGATCATAAATCCCCCTATATTAGGATACAGATTGTTTGGATAGCGCCTTTTCAGGCAGGGTGAAAAAAGATGGATGACCCATAAAATCCAATTACAATATAGACTATATTCTTTAAAAGATCAACGAAAAAATAAATGTTGAGCCCCCCAGGGTCAGACCACAGACAGCCTGGTTCATCAAATGTTTTCCCGGGGAGGGGTGCCAAAGTGGCGGCAGATCTCCATAAACGCCTGTATCTCCTCCCCGGGAAGCTTGCCTTTGTAGCAGACCAGATCAAAAAAACGGTGGAAGTCCACATCCGAGAACTCAGCCACCCAGAGGCGGTGGGACAGGGTATGGTTCTCCACCAGACGGCGGGACAGGACGCTGACGCCGTGTCCATAACCCACGGCGTTGAGAATGGCCTCTGTGTTGCAGCAGTCCCAACGGACATCAGGAGCGATACCCCTCTGCCGCAGCTGGTATTCCAGCTGCGCCCGGGTTCCGCTGCCCTGCTCCCTGAGGATCAAAGGCTGCCCTGCCAGTTCCTGAATGGAGATCTGCTTCCGACCGCAGAAGGGATGGTCTCCGGAGCAGATAAATACCAGGGTATCCGCAATGGCATGCTCTGTCCGCAAGTCCGGACTGCTGACCCGTCCCTCCACCAGACCAATGTCCAACTCACCGTTGAGAAGCTTGGTCTCGATGGTCTGGGTGTTGCCCACTGTGACCTCCGTGCGAATGGTGGGAATTCGCTTTTCCAGCTGGGCGGTCAGGGGGCTGATGACACAAGTACCCACCGTCACAGTGGCGCCAATGCGGATGCGCTTGGCGCCGGCGGCGTTCCGAAGAAATTCGTCGATCTCCCCTGCCAGGGCCAGAAACCGCTTGGCGTAGGGAAGAAAACTGCGGCCGGCCTCTGTAAGATAAAGGCGCTTGTTCACCCGCTCGAACAGCAGCAGGCCGTACTCCCGCTCAATGTCGGAGACAGCCTGACTGACGGAGGGCTGGGTAATCTGCAGCTGACGGGCGGCCTGACTCATGGAGCCGCAATCTGCCACGGCGGAGAAGATTTCAAAATGTCTGCTGGTCATGGTTACCACCTCCATCTTACAAAGTCTGGCGGCATTTTAATGGTAATACATTGCCAATTACCTATCAGTAATATCAAAATATTAGTATTTTACAATAGGACTGTCAAGGGGTAAAATGGGTCTAATATATGGGAGAAGGAGCATTTTTGCATGAAAAAAAGGACGACACTACTGTTAATGATCCTGTGTGTGCTGCTGCAGGTGGGCTGCGCCGCACCGCGGGGACAGGAGAATTCGTCCCGGGGGTCGGAGACGGCGATGGCCTTTACCGACGATCTGGGCCGCCCAGTGACGGTGGACAGCCCCGAAAGAGTGGCATTGCTCATCGGCAGCTTTGCGGACATCTGGTGCCTGGCAGGGGGAAAGGATACCATTGTGGCCGCCGCCAACGACACCTGGACCAGCTTCGATCTGGGGCTGGAGGCATCGGTTGTAAATCTGGGCAGTGCCAAGGAGCCGGATATGGAGGCATTGCTGTCTGCGGAGCCGGACTTGGTCATTGCCAGCAGCAACACCGACGCCAATGTGGCGCTGCTGGCCACTTTTGAGCAGATGGGCATCAACACGGCATATTTTAACGTCAGTTCCTTTGAGGACTACCTCAGGATGCTGGATATCTGCACCCGAATCACCGGATGTCCGGAGAACTATGCGCAGTACGGAACTGCCATAGCGGCTCAGGTTGAGGCCGCCAGAGACAGAGTCACCGGGGAGGCCCCCACGGCGCTGTACATTCGGTCCACCGGCTCCAGCTGCAAAGTGAAAAACAGCCGGGACAGTGTTCTGGGGGAGATGCTGGCGGATCTGGGCTGTGTCAACATTGCCGATCACAATGAAAGCCTGCTGGAAAACCTCAGTATGGAGGCCATTGTGACGGCAGACCCGGATTTCATTTTCGCGGTGCTGCAAGGCAGTGACCCCGGTCCGGCGGAAAAGACCCTGGAGGCGGAGTTGCTGAACAACCCTGCTTGGAACGGATTGACAGCCGTGCGGGAGGGGCGGTATCATATTATGGAGCACCGGATCTATAATCTCAAGCCTAACGCGCACTGGGGGGAAGCCTATGAAAAACTTGCCGACATCCTCTACCCGCGGCAGCCGTAAGCGGGACGCAGCAGCCTTGCTGGTCCTGACAGGGCTGACGGTGCTGGCAGCGGTGCTGAGCATTCTTCTGGGGCCCGTGTCCTTAAACCTGAGTCAGTTGGCCGGGGCCTTTTTCGGCGGAGACCCCCAGTCTGCCGCCTACCGCATTGTGTGGTTTGTCCGGCTGCCCCGGACCTGCGCCTGCCTGCTGGCGGGGGTGTCCCTGGCGGTGTCCGGCGCCATGATCCAGGCGGTGCTGTCCAATCCTCTGGCGGCGCCCAACGTTATCGGCGTCAATGCTGGCGCGGGATTGATGGTATCGCTGTGCTGTGCTGCCTTTCCCGGCGCGGTGGGCCTTGTACCGCTGGCGGCCTTTGCGGGGGCCTTTGCCAGCGTCATACTGGTGCTGTTCATCGCCCAGCGCACCGGCGCCTCCCGGATCACCTTGGTATTGGCAGGCGTCGCGGTGTCCAATGTATTCGGTGCTGGCGTGGATGCGGTGGTGACCCTGATTCCTGACGCCCTCAACGGCTATTCGGATTTTCGAATCGGCGGTATGGAAAACGTGCCCATGAGCCGCATTGCCCCCGCCTTTTGGATAATTCTTCTGTGCCTGATCCTGGCCATGACGCTACACAATGAACTGGATGTATTGCTGCTGGGCAGTGAGACGGCCCAAAGCCTGGGTATGCCGGTGAAAATGCTGCGGATCGTGCTGCTGGCCATTGCGGCGGCTCTGGCGGGAGCGGCGGTCAGCTTTTCCGGCCTCATCGGCTTTGTGGGGCTGATCGTCCCCCACATCATGCGCCGTTTGGTGGGGGAGGACAGCGGCATACTGCTTCCGGCCTCTGCCCTGGGCGGAGCGGTGTTTCTGACGGCCTGCGACCTGCTGGCCCGGCTGCTGGCGGCCCCCTACGAACTGCCGGTGGGGGTAGTGCTGTCTTTTGTGGGCGGTCCCTTCTTCATCTGGCTGCTGCTGCGGCAGAGGGGAGGCAGGATCCATGATTGAGCTGAACGGCCTATCCGTGGGCTATCCAAACCGAACGGTGGTGGACAACGTCACCCTGGACATCCGTCCCGGTCAGATTCTGGTGCTGGCAGGCCCAAACGGCTGCGGGAAAAGCACCCTCCTGCGGACCGCGGCAGGGCTGCAGCCTCGCCTGGGCGGTCAGATACTGGTGGACGGCACCCCGGCGGAGCTGCTCTCCCCGAGAGAACTGGCCCGGAAGGTGGCCTATCTGGCCCAATCCCGGAACGTACCCAGCATCACCGCACGGCGGATGGTGCTCCACGGCCGCTTCCCCTATCTCTCCTACCCCAGACGCTACCGGTTGGAGGACCGGGCGGCGGCGGAGAAGGCCTTGGCCGCCATGGACGTGCTCAGCATTGCCGACGAGTCCGTGCAGAACCTCAGCGGCGGCCAGAGACAGCGGGTATATCTGGCCATGGCTCTGGCACAGGATACAGACACCGTTTTTATGGACGAGCCCACTACTTACCTGGATGTACGCCACCAGCTGGAGCTTATGGACATGGCCCGTCAGCTGGCGGCGGAGGGCAAGGCGGTGGCGCTGATCCTGCATGATCTATGCCTGGCCCTCAGGGTGGCGGACCGGGTGGCAGTGCTCTCCGGCGGCGCCCTGTGCCAGACGGGGACGCCGGAGGAGGTGTATGCCGGAGGGGTTCTGGACAGAGCCTTCGGCATCCGGCTGCGGCGGTTCCGGACGGAGAACGGCTGGCGGTACTATTATCAATAAGGAGGGGTTCCGGTATGGCGTACTTTCCTTTTTTTGTGGACATTACCGGCCGTCCGGGGCTGATCATCGGCGGCGGCACCGTGGCCCTGCGGAAGGTGGAGAAGCTGCTGCCCTATGGCCCGGTGCTGACGGTGGTGGCGGAGCGTTTCTGTCCAGATTTGGCAGAGATGGAGGGGATCATCCGCATCCCCCGGCCCTTCCGGGCGACTGACGTAGAGGGTATGGCCTTCGTCATTGCCGCCACCGACAGCCGGGAGGTGAACCACAAAGCGGCAGAGATTTGCGGCCGACACAACATTCTGGTGAACGTGGTGGACGACCGTGAGGCCTGCGGCTTCCTGTTTCCGGCTCTGGTGAGCCGGGGGACGCTGTCTGTGGGGATCTCTACCGGCGGCGCCAGCCCCACGGCAGCCATTTGGTTGAAAGAACAGATAGACCATCTGCTGCCGGAGAATTTTGGACAGACGCTCCGCTGGCTGGACAGTTGGCGGGAGGAGCTGCGCCGGGCCGTTCCCGGGGAATTGCGCCTGGCCCGGGCCTTTCAGGCGCTGTTCCGGAAATGTCTGGACCGGGGCGGCCCCTGCTCCGAGGCGGAGGTCCGGAACGTCGTGGCAGAATACCAACAAATGGAGGAGCACCATGGATAAGCAAACAGGCTGTGTCTATCTGGTGGGCGCCGGCTGCGGCGGCGTGGGACTGATGACGGTGAGGGGATTGGCGCTGCTGCGCCGGTGTGACGCTGTGGTATATGACGACCTTATCGGCACGGATATTTTGGCGGAGGCCCCCGCCGGAGCGGAGCGCCTATATATGGGCAAGCGCATCGGCCGTCATTCCGCGCCTCAGGAGCAGATCAGCCGGGAACTGATCCGTCTGGCCCAGGAGGGCAAGACAGTGGTGCGGCTCAAGGGTGGGGACCCTTACGTGTTTGGCCGGGGCGGCGAGGAGATGCTGGCCCTCCAGGCGGCGGGCATTCCCTGCGAGGAGGTGCCTGGCATCACCTCCGCCATTGCCATTCCCGCGGCGGCGGGCATACCCGTCACCCATCGGAGCGTCAGCCGAAGCGTCCATATCATCACCGGCCACACGGCGGACACGGCGGACGGTCTGCCGGATGATATGGACGCCCTGGCCCGCACCGGCGGAACACTGGTGTTCCTCATGGGATTGGGGAAGCTGGAGACCATTGTCCAGCGGCTGGAGGCGGCAGGCCGCAACCCGGAGACGCCGGCGGCGGTGCTCTCCGGCGGCCTTAGCCCCGATCCTGCCGCAGTGCGGGGCACCCTGGCAGACATTGCCGCCAGAACACGGGCTGCCGGCGTGGTTTCCCCCGCCGTCATTGTGGTGGGCGAGACGGCGGCCATGGATCTGCGCTCCACCATTGCCCGGCCTCTTTCGGGGGTCCGGGTGGGTCTGGTGGGCACCCCCGCCATGACGGACCAACTGAAACAGATGCTGGAGGAACAGGGGGCGGAGCCCCGGGAGATGGTGCGTTCCACTGTGGACGCCCTGCCGGTGGAATTCCCCTGGCAGTCCTTGACGGACGGAAACTGCCACTGGATCACGCTCACCAGCGCGAATGGTGTCCACCTGCTGTTCCAGCACCTGCGGGGGCAAGGGGTGGACCTGCGCCGGTTGGACCGGTGCAGGTTTGCCGTCATCGGCGCCGCCACAGGAAGGGTGCTGGCCCAATATGGTATCCAGGCAGATCTCTGTCCCGCCGTCTACACTGGCAAGGCCCTGGGAGAGGAGCTGTGCCGCCGGGTGTCAGGGGGAGAGGACGTCCTGCTGTTCCGTTCCGCCCGCGGCTCGGCGCTGCTGGAGGGGATGCTGCGGGAGGCGGGAATCCCTTGTCAGGACATCCCGGTATACGACTTCCACCCGGACGAAGCGATCTCCCGCTCCGCCGCTGGACATCTGAAGCATCTGGACTATCTGGTTTTTTCCAGCGGCAGCGGCGTGGATCTGTTCGAGCTGGTGCATGGGGCCATTCCGGACCATGTCACCTGCGTGTGCATCGGCGAGGTGACAGCCCAGGCCCTGGCGGCACGTACGGACCGCCCCTTCCTAACGGCGGGGGAGATCTCCGCCCGGGGGATCGTGAATGCCATCGTCCGCGACCACAGTGTGAAGAGACATGGAAAGGGAGTATGTGCCTTTGAATTGCTTTGACCTTGCATCAACAAATCGCAGCGCGGCAAACCGGCCGTTTTCTTGCGGAAGATTGCTTCCGGATGGCATTGATTTTCCGGTCGGCGCTTAACTTACCAAAACTTTTTCTTTTTCATCACCCAAAGACAGACCAGCACGATAAGGGCACTGGCCCCGATGACCGCCGGATAGCCGTATTTCCAGGTCAGCTCCGGCATTCCGGTGAAATTCATGCCGTACCACCCTGCAACCAGGGTAAGCGGGAGAAAGATCGTCGTGACCACGGTGAGAATTTTCATAATGCGGTTTTGGCGGATATCAATCTCCGCCTGAAACAGCTCGCGTACCTGAAGGCAGTACTCCCGCAGCAGCTGGGCCTCGTCCCGCAGCCGGCTCAGCCGACTCTCCAACATATGGAAGGACCGCAGCTCCCCCCGGGAGAAAAAATTATTTTCGTTTTCCTCCAGCTCACTGGCCAAATCTCCCAGCTGGCTGTAGTAGCGGAACCAGCCCATGGTCTCCTTTCGCAGGGCGGTGATCTTCGGATTGAACCCCTCCAGCTCCCCCAGCAGCACCTGGTCCTCCAGTTGGGCAAGCCGGTCCTCCAATTCCTCCAGGTGGTGCAGGTCCCTGAAAATCAGCAGCTCCAACAGCTCGTAAAACAGGCGGCCCGGTCCGTTTTCCTGCCAGCGTTTCTCCTTTGCCAGGCGGAGGAGCAGGGTGTGGACGGCACCGGAGTCGTCGCACAGCACCATCTGGTTTCCGGTGAGCAGATAACCGAAGGCGATCGGTGCCCCCTCCCTGGTGGTCCGTGGGGTGAGCACCGTGCCGCACAGGCAATCCCGACGGACCTCCGCCTTGCACACCCGGACATCCCGGGCCGGCGGAGTATGGTGGAGCACCCCTTCCAATCCAGGCAAATCGGAAATCTTGGCCAGTTCCTCCGAGGTAAGCAGGGTCAGCACGGGCTCCCCCGCATCCGGGAGCCGGTTCATCAAGGTCAGGGTATGACCGATTTGATAGGTGTACATAGGCATAAGATCCCCTTTGGTAGTTATTTTTTTCATTGTACTGCACAGCGCGGATACAGAAAAGGAAAAAACGGGAATCAGCATCTTTTTCCCCGCAGGCGGACTGTCCGGGAGGTTTCAGCCGGGACCCGGGTGCGGAGAACGGGGCTGTACATTGCCGCGCCGTATATGTTATGATAAAATGAGTCTATGATATCCAGGAGGAGACACCCTATGTACATCGACCCCATACGATACACTGCCCGCCCTGTGGACGACCGGATTCCCCAGGAGCTGGCCATATATGACCGGCTGGAGGAACTGCGCATCCCATATGTCCGGGTGGACCACGACCACGCGGACACCATTGAATTCTGCCGGGAGGTGGAGGAGGTGCTGGGCAGCAGGATTTGTAAAAACCTGTTCTTGTGCAACCGGCAGCAGACGGAGTTTTATCTTCTGATGATGCCGGGGGACAAGCCTTTTAAAACTAAATACCTGTCCGCCCAGCTGGCGTGTTCCCGGCTTTCTTTTGCAGACGGGGGGCACATGGAGCAGTATCTCCAGACGGTTCCCGGCTCGGTGTCCGCCCTGGAGCTGCTTTTTGATCGGGACCACCGGGTTCAGCTGGTCATTGATCAGGATTTGATGGCCGAGCCGCTGATCAGCGGACATCCGGGCATCTCTACCTCTACGCTTCGGCTGAAACAGGAGGACATGCTGAAATTTACAGCATCCACCGGCCATACTCCCATCTTTGTGGATCTGCCCGACCCAAGATCCGCCGAAGAATAAAAACGCCCCGGTTTTCGCAAATGAAAACCGGGGCGCTTCTTTGTGCGGTTACGCCTTGCGGATGATGCCCATGGGGGTGCATTCGCTGGACTGTCCCAGGGGGTTGTCCCCCAGGATTCTGGCGATTTGGTCCATGGAGGGCTCCTTCCCGGAGAAGCCCAGGATATTTGCGCCCAGGTCGTTGATGTCCACGATGGCCACGGGGTGCCCCAGGGCCTGGGCCAAACGCTTGGACGTCCCCATGGGGTCGGCGGGTGTGAGGACCACATAGTGGTCATAGGGAGGGATGGTGCCCTCGGTGGGACCGTCGATGCCCCGGGCCTTGGGCCCGGCGACCTGGTAGAACCAGCCCTTGCGGCCCAAAATTTTGCCGATCACGCTGCAGAAGGCGGCAAAGAGGATGCGCAGAGTACCGCACTCCTGAAGGGCCATCTCCATGGTCTCTGGAATGCCCAGACCGATCCCGGCGGGGGTTTTCGTCACATAGCGGCTCAAGGTGACGGCCAGCTTTCGGGGCTTAATGTCCTCCATGGGGATGGCCCGGCTCTGGGTGCAGGCCACCGCCTTTTCTGAGATAAACAGGATGTCCCCGGCCTGCATCTGGTCCATGGGATATTTCCGCACTACGTCGGCCATATCATCATCCTTCGTGATCAGGTGGGTTTTCACAGGAATCCGCAGGTAGTCCACACCGTCCACGGTGCGGATCAGATTTTTCCCCGGGTTGGCGCTGTAAATCATTTCCTCGCTCATTGGTAAGGCGCTCCTCTCAAAAACAGGCGGCAATCCGCCCACAACAGTCTTGACAAATTACAGCGACTATTATAACACCGCGCCGCCGCCGTTTCTATGGTTTTGAAAAATTCTTTCCTGACCGCGCCCCCGCATCATGCCAGCACTCCGGTCAAGGTGGCGCCCTCCACTCCGGTAATCTTCACGTCCCGCACCCGGTTATGGAGATTCGCTCCGCCGGGGACGGACACCTGGGTATAACGGGTGGTATGCCCCCGGCAGCGCCCCTCCCGCTCCTCCTCAAACAGGACCGGGAGAGTTTGCCCCGTCCAGCCCTCCAGGTAGGCACGCTCCATGCTCTGAGCCGCCTCCGCTGCCCGGCGGGCCCGCTCTTCCTTTACTGCCTTGGGCACCTGGCCGGGCAGTTTGGCCGCGGGCGTTCCGGGACGCTTGGAGTAGGGGAAAATATGCATGGCGGAAAAGGCGCATTTCTGGATAAAGGCCAGAGTCTGGAGAAACTCCTCCTCCGTCTCCCCCGGAAAGCCTACAATGAGATCGGTGGTGATGGCCGGAACGTGGAAGTGCTCCCGCAGGAGAGAAACGCTCTCATAGTACCGCCGGGTATCGTATTTCCGGTTCATGCGTTTCAGCACGGCATCGCAGCCGCTCTGCATGGACAGGTGGAAATGGGGGCACAGGTTGTCCAGTGCCGCAGCCCTGCGGCAGAACTCCCCGGTAATGGTCCGGGGCTCCAGGGATCCCAGCCGAATCCGGCAGCCGGGCGCGGCGGTACAGACCCGCTCAATCAAATCGATCAGGGAGGTGCCGTCACGGAGCTCATGGCCCCAGGAGGAAATCTCGATGCCGGTCAGCACCAGCTCACGGTAACCCTCCGCCGCCAGCTGGGCCGCCTGCTCCGCCGCCCGGTTCAGGGGCAGGGAACGGATAGGGCCCCGGGCATAGGGGATAATGCAGTAGGTGCAGAAGTTGACGCAGCCGTCCTCCACCTTCAGCATGGCCCGGGTGCGGCCCTCCAGCCCGCCGGCCGGCAGCATCTCAAAGCTGCGGCGCTTCATGGCGTCGTCCAGAACGGTGACCGGCTGCCGCTCCTGCCAGGCCTTTTCCAGCAGTTGGGCAAAGCCGGCCCGGTCTCCCGTACCCGACACCAGGTCCACGGACAGTTCCTCCATATCCTTTGGATGGGTCTGGGAATAGCACCCGCACACAGCGATGACGGCGTCCGGAGCGGCCTTCCTGGCCCGGCGGATGACCTGCCGGGATTTCTTATCACTTACCGCCGTGACGGAGCAGGTATTGATCACATAGGCGTCGGCCTCCCCCTCAAAGGGCACCAGAGTGTGTCCCCGCCCGGTCATCAGCTGCTCCAAGGCCTGGGTTTCATATTGGTTGACCTTACAGCCCAGGGTATAAAAAGCGATTCTCATAGCCGGATTCCTTTTTATGTGGAGACCGGAGCCGGGGCACTGTGCTCGGGCACGACGGCAAGGAAAACAAGAGGGCCGTCGCTGTCATTGATCAGGCTGTGGGTGTGGCCCTGGGGGCAGTAGTGGCAGGAGCCGGCGGTCAGAAGCTCATATTCCCCGTCACACAGCACTTTGCCTGCGCCGGATAGAATATAGATGACCTCGCTGTTGCTCTGATGGGTATGCAGGCCAATGGAGCAGCCGGGCTCCAGCCGCCCCCGCATAATTTTATTGTTGGAGTCCTGATACATCCGGGAGGCCACAAAGCCCTCTCCGTCCCGCATTCTCTGGATTACAGTCTCCTCCATCTGGTCAAAGGGAATTAACATTGTCTTTTTCTCCTTTCATCTCATGCTTCCTGTACTGGGGGAGAGGGGGGCACATCCGCCTCCGGCTCTCTCAAATCCTGGGGCAGCAGTTCCATCAGCTGCTCCCTGGTGGGAGACTCCAATTGAGCCACCCGGTCCGACTGGCGGGCCACCGCCTTTTCAAAGAAATTCCGCACATCCCGGGCATTGCCGAAATTCTCGTCCCGTCTTTGATACAATGTCTGAAACTCAGACTCCGCCCAGGCCGCAGCATCAGAGGGCAGAGCATAGCCGTTTTTTCGGCACATAGAGCGGAAAATATCCATCAGCTGCCCGGCGTCATAGTCCTCAAAATAGAAATATTTATTGAACCGGGACTCCAGCCCTGGGTTGGAGTGGATGAATCTCTCCATCAATCCTGTGTACCCCGCCACGACGACGATAAGGTCCTTCCGATGGTCCTCCATATTTTTCAGCAGCACTTCAATGGCCTCGTGGCCGAAATCATTGCCGCTCTCCTGATTGAACAGGGCATAAGCTTCGTCAATAAACAGCACGCCGCCCATGGCTTTCTGCACCGCCTCCTGGGTCTTGATCGCGGTTTGTCCCACAAAGCCGGCCACCAGGCCGGAGCGGTCCACCTCCACCAGCTGCCCTTTGGACAGCACGCCGATGGCGTGATATATCTTGGCCAGGAGGCGGGCCACGGTGGTTTTTCCCGTGCCGGGGTTGCCCAAAAAGACCAGATGGAGGGACATGGGCGGCACAGGCAGGCCGGCTTCCTCCCGGAGTCGACGCACCTTTACCAGATTAATGAGGCTTTTTACATCTTTCTTTACCCGCTCCAGACCGCACAGCCCGTCCAGTTCGGCCAAAAGTTCCTCAAGCTTGGGGGGTTCCGAAGCCTGAGGCTCCTCCTTTTTCTCCCCGGTCTGGACTTCCTGCTGTGTGGGCGGGGGCGGCGGGGAATCAACAGGGCGGCGGGCAATAAAATCGTCGGCCTTCAGGGAAGGGCGGTGGGCCCGCAGGCCATCCTGATCGCATAGCCGGATCAGTTCGTCGTTGCAGGCATTGACAAATCCGGCCTCGCTTTCGCTGACCAAATCATCCACCGCGGCGAAAAGCAAAAGAATCAGGGTGAGCTGGTCGGCAAAGCGCCGGGCCAGAGAGGTTCCCTTCATTCTGTCATACCTGCGCAGGTCCTCAAAGAAGGCGGGAGGACGGAACAAGTCAAAGGAGGCCACACCGGTGGCCACCTCCCAGTACAGAGCAGTGGGGACGGGGTTGCCGGCGGAGTAAATGGCATTATAAAACTCCACGTGACGGGGGGTGATGGAACTGGCGTTGTCCGCCTGCCACACCCCCAGGGCATACTGACGCAGATACCCGTCCACCTGCCGGCTGAAAGTCATCCGCAGTGCCGGGTCGGGAATCAGCTTGCGGAAAGCAGTCACCACCTCGTTGTACTGCTTATGAACTTCACTGGCGGTCATGGTGCCCCTCATAATAGCTCCCCCCTTTATCTGAATCTATATTATACGAAAAAGATGCCTTCTGGTCAAGGAGAGAGCCGATAGGTCCCGTTCTGTAACGTCAAAAAACAAGACTCTTTATACACAGTTGGAAACAGTTTTATCCAGCAAAGACAAAAAGGAATAAAATGGGCAAAAAGTAGACATAAAATTATGAACATTTTGTTATTTCCCCTTTTTCCGTTGACGGAAAAAGAAAATCCCTGTACAATAAGGCAAAGCCCTTTTGGGGGCCGGATAAAAGGTTAAGCGGAGGCATGCACTATGGCAGAAAGACAAAATTCCTCCCGTCGTTCTTCTGAAAAACGCAGCGGCCCCAAGCGGCAGGCCGACACGCAGCACAGCACACTGGAGAAACAGACTCCCTCCCGCCGCAACGATGTGATTCGATGTGAAAATTGCGGTGAGGACTACTCAGTTACTTATAAACGCTGCCCGTTCTGTGACGAAAGGCCGGGGCGAAGCGGGATCAGCGGCCGGCGGGCCAGCGGTCGAACCGGGGGCGGGCCTGTACACCCCATTCAGATGATTGGGCTGGTCGTTTCTCTGATTTTGATAATTGCAGCCCTATTCATTGTCTTCAAATATGTGGGGCCGCTGCTGTTCGGCGACAAGCAGCCGGCGGGCGGATCCTCATCCGGCAGCAGTCAATCCAATGTGCAATCAGGGTCCGGCAGTTCTTCCGGAGGAAACAGTTCCTCTTCCGATGGCAGCACCTCTGCTGGAGATGTGTCTCAGCCGGTGGCTCCGGAGGTTACCGTGGAGTCTATCCGACTCGACAAGGTTGATTTTACGCTGCGGGCCAATGAAGAATCTCAGATTATCGCGTCAATTGCCCCGGCTGACGCCGACGTGGCTGTAACCTGGACCAGCAGCAATCCAGATGTCCTTACCGTGGATAAAGACGGCATTGTGAGAAATATCAATACCAGTTCCGATCTGATAAAGACTACCGTGACGGCTGTCGCGGGAGACAAGCGGGCGGAATGCACGGTTTATTGCCGAGGCAGCGGGAGCGCGCCTTCCTCCGGAGGGAGCACCCCGACCACGGGAGGGAGCGGAACCACAACAGGCCCTGTGGCAGCTAACACCCCTGGGACAATCGTCAACGCTGGCAGCGGCTTGAATATACGCTCTGGACCCGGGTCCGAATATGAAAAGGTAGCCAGTGCCTCCAATGGTGCTCAAATTGTCATTTTAGAGGATACTGGTACCGGTTGGTACAAAATTGATTACGGCGGAGGAAAGGTCGGCTACGTTTCCAGCAGCTTTGTATCAGTAACAAAGTAAACGCCCACTTTCTGCACAAACCAGGGACCGCCCCACGGCGGTCCCTGGTTGTGTCTTTTTGAGGTCAGGTCTACCAAATGTCTACCAGCTAAAGGAGAGAACCCCTGGGCCCCAGGGGTTCTCTCCTTTTCCATTTTCTGTATGTCTACCAAATGTCTACCAGCGGCACTT
>Ga0129317_1001267_pt1 | contig 19616 bp, 19 predicted proteins | sample Cm1ome_FD_94430 | JGI IMG/M metagenome (GOLD analysis project Ga0129317, IMG submission 94430) | Eastern black-and-white colobus group fecal microbial communities from Wisconsin, USA - Cm1105 metagenome | ecosystem: Host-associated > Mammals > Digestive system > Large intestine > Fecal | place... | reverse complement strand
CCGCGCATATAGGCCAGAGGGGCCACCTCGATGTTGCCCCGCTCCAGGTACTTCTGGTACGTCTCCGCCCCCAGCATATCGAACAGGGCGTCATACAGGGGCCGCAGGTACGGGTCTACCTTGCTCTGCAGGTCACCGGGCAGGAAGCCCAGCCGCTCGCCGGCCTCCACGGCGGGACGGGTGAGGATGATGCGGTTCACCTGCTTGTCCCGGAAGGCCTGCACGGCGGCGGCCACGGCAAGGTAGGTCTTGCCGGTGCCCGCCGGGCCCACGCCGATGGTGATGGTATTTTTCAGCACGGAGCCGATATACTCCTTCTGGCCGATGGTCTTTGGCTTGATGGGGCGGCCCTTGGCGGAGATGCACAGCACGTCGCCGGTGAGCTCCGTGATCTGCTCCTCCTTGCCGGACCGCACCAGCCCGATGACATAGCGGACATTCTGCTCCCCGATGGCCTCCCCCCGGGAGGACAGGGTCAGCAAGGCCTGGATGGCCTTGCAGGCCAGCATGGTATCCTCCGGTTCGCCGGAGACCCGCAGTTCCCCGTCCCGGTTCACCACGGTGACGGAAAACTCCTGCTCCAGCAGACGGATGTTCTCGTCGAAGGACCCGAAGATGTTGACGGCCTGTTCCAGCCGCTCGATGCTGATTCTCTGTTCCAAACTCACTTCACTCCAGTTCATCACGGGGCAGTACCCGATTCTTCCGTTAAAATAGGGACCCGTACCCCAATTTCCTCCACGCACTCCGCCGACAGCGTCACCGTCAGCACATCTCCCCTTTGCCGGGAGGTGCAGAGGGTGGATACGATCTCCCCGTAAGGCGCCACTTCTGTTTCCAGCTGCCGGGTGAGGATGCGCTCGCCCAGCCGTTCCACCCCGACTGCGTCCAGCCGGACCTCCGCCGTCTCGTAAAAGCGGCAGGTTTCTGTCACCAGCGTCACCGGCAGGGCGATGCCCAGCAGGGACCAGGAGGCCCTTTTTGTTATTTTATCATAATTTGTCCCTTCGATGCTACTGTTTGCAAAGAATTTTACCCGCCGTTTTCCAAACGTCAGAGAGACCAGGGTCTTTTCCTTGCCGGTATACCGCTTCTCCTGCCCGGTCAGGGGCAGCTCCGTGGTCAGGGTGTGCCAGGTGCGCGCCTCCACGGAGCCCATGCCCGCCAGCACCCGGGCGCCGAAGGTGTCCAGGTCCTCCACGCCGGAAATCAGCAGCTGCCCCTGGGTCACAGCGGTTCCCACCGGCACGCTGGCCCGGCCGTTGAGGGCATGGACCTCCAGCACCAGCCCGTCCCGCCGTGCCACCACGTTGGAGGGCGTCCTCTCATCCACCATCTCCGGGACGGGGACCCGTTCCCGCACCTGCACATAGGCCCGGCAGCCGGAGACATTGACCGCCAGCCAGCACAGCTCCGGGATGTCCAGCAGCACCTGGTTTCGCAGTCCCTCGCTGTCCAGGGACAGGCCGAAGCTGCCGATTCCCACTCCATGCCGCTCCAGGGACCGGAGAATCTGCTCATCCGTCACCGTTTTGTTGCCCTCGATCTCAAAGTCCCATATAAAAAAAGAACCCAGAAACAGAGCCAGTCCACACCCCACCAGTCCCAGCAGCAAAGCCTGCCGGCGGCGGAACCGCAGCAGGAAGAAGGGGGCTCCCTCCCGTCCCACCACCGTCAGGGTGCAGTCCAGCTTCTCCGCCGCCTGCCGCAGGACCCGGTAGTCCTGCCGGGAGACCCGGCAGGTAAAGGCGGTGTACGACTCCCACTCCAGGTCCCAGAAGGCCAGGTTTCTGGCGCTGCACATATTCAGCACCCGCTCCGGGAAGGCGCACTCCGCCCGGATGCGCACCTGTCCCCGGAGGCGGTTCACCACCCCCGTCATCCGCCCTTCACCTCCACCCACTCCACCGCCGCGATGCGCCCGCCGATGCGCAGCTCCTCCGCCGTCATGGCCAACAGCGTCAGCCGCTCGCCCCGGACCCGCAGAACCCCCGCCGTGGTGTTGGCGTCGATCTGGGTCTCGCTGTAAGCCAGAATGCCCGTGTGGTGCTCCAGATACAGCTGGCGGCTGCCCACCATCTCAAGGTGGGGCAGGCCCGCCACCACGTCCGCCGGCAGGTCGAACAGCTCCGCCACGGCACTGAGGACCCCGCCTTCCCTGTCTTTTCGATTCCGCTCCATTGCGCTCACCTCAGGAAACGCTATGCGTGTTCGGGTCAAAACTTGCATGGTTTTTCCCCTCGACGCATAGGCTTTCCCGGTGATTGATATGAAAAAACGCGGTCGGACCGACCTGTTTCTGATTCTATGCGGCATTTTGATCTGGTTTCTGACGGATGCCGTCCGCATCCGCGACGAAGCGGGAGAGGCCCTGGTACTCTGTGGAAAATCTGTAATCCCGGCTCTCTTTCCCTTTCTGGTGGTCTCCAGCCTGCTGGTATCCCTGGGCTTCGGGGAGTGGCTCTCCCCATACCTGGGTGGGCTGATGGCACCCCTGTTCCGCCTGCCGGGCCTTGCCAGCAGTGCCTTGGTCCTGGGGCTGGTGGGGGGCTACCCCATCGGCGCCCAGACGGCGGCGGACCTGTACCGCCAGCGCCTGCTGACCCGGCAGGAGACGGAGCGGCTGCTGAGCTTCTGCAACAACTCCAACCCGGTGTTCCTCATCAGCGTCCTGGGGGTGGGCGTCTTCGGCAGCGTCCAAACAGGCGTGTGGCTGTGGCTAATTCACGTCCTTTCCGCCCTGCTGGTGGGCCTTCTTTTCCGGGGCCATGGAAAAACCGCTGACCGGCGGCGCCCCCCTCCCATCCCCTGCCGGGCCGTGTCTCTGCCTGCCGCCCTGGTGGCGGCGGTGCGGAACTCCGCCGTGGGGATGCTGTCGGTCTGCGCCTTCGTAACGCTCTTCTATGTGGTGGCCGCACCGCTGGAGGCCCTGGGTGGGCGGCTGGGTCCCGCTCTGGTGGGGATGGTGGAGCTGTTCTCCCTGACCCCGCTGCTGACGCCCGATTTCTTCGGCTTTGTGCTGGCCGCCGGCTGCGCGGGCTGGGGCGGGCTGTCGGTGCTGTGCCAGACGGCGGCGGTGCTGGACGGCACGGACCTGACCCTGCGGCCCTGCCTGCTGGGGAAGCTGATCCAAGGCCTGCTGGCCGCCCTGCTGGCGGCCTTTGTCTGGGCATGCCTGCCATGAAAAATCCCCTCCGTTCACATAACGGAGGGGATTTCTTTGCTGAAATATTCCCTTTTGTATTGGTTTTACCGTTGTCCCTTGTCGTAAGGGACGCCCTCCGCCTTGGGGGCCCGGGACTTCTTGGAGGTAAAGGCCAGCACCACCAGGGAGATGATGTAGGGCAGCATGTTGTACACAGAGCTGGGCAGCTCCAGGGCTTTCAGGAAATCAAAGCCGGTGTACACATTGCCCAGGGCCCGGAAGAAGCCGAACAGCAGCGCCGCCAGGGCGATACGGGTGGGCTTCCACTGGCCGAAGATCATGACCGCCAATGCCAGGAAGCCGAAACCGGCCACGCCGTTCTCAAACTTCCACTCGCTGACGCCGGCGGTGATGTAGACGATGCCGCCCAGGCCACCCAGCATACCGGAGATCAGCACGCCGGCGTAGCGCATCTTGTACACGTTGATACCCACGCTGTCCGCCGCCTGGGGATGCTCGCCGCAGGCCATGAGCCGCAGGCCGAACCGGGTCTTGTACAGCACCACATAGGCCGCCGCCAGGGCGATCACCGCCAGCAGCATGAACCAGTTGAACTCAAAGCCGCCGATGTTCACCAGGAACGCCTTTTTCGCGTCAATGTACTGGATGGTGGAGGACACGTTGTCCACGCTCTCGGCGGTATTCATGGCCTTGACAAACACGGTGGCCCCCGCGGTGCCCAGCAGGTTCATGGCGGTGCCCACCAGAGTCTGGTCCGCCTTGAAGTTGATGGCGGCCACTGCCAGCAGCAGGGAGTAGATCATGCCCAGCAGGATGGCAGCCAGCACCACCAGCAGGATCATCAGGAACGCGGAGGTCCCGGCGGGTAGGAATTTCATCATCAGCGCGCCGCCCAGGGCGCCCATGACCATGATGCCCTCCAGGCCGATGTTGATGACGCCGGAGTGCTCGGAGAAGCAGCCACCCAGTGCCACCAGCACCAGAACGGAGGCAAAGATCAGCGTATATTGCAGCAGCAGGATCATTCCGCCTTCCCTCCTTCCTCAGCGCTTTCCGCCACCCTGGCGGCTTTCTTTTCTTCCCGGCGATCCAGCCAGTTATTCAGCGCGAACTTGAAGAACAGCACGAAGCCGCACAGGTAGATGATGAGGGCGGAGATAAAGTCGGAGATCTGGGCGGAGTACATGGTCTTGTCCACGTAGGCGCCGCCGTTGGTGATGTGCTGGATGAAGTAGGAGGAGAGGATGGTCCCCAGGGGGTTCAGACCGCCCAGGAAGGCGGCGGCGATGCCGTTGAAGCCCATGCCGGGGATGGAGGACTGGGTGCACTGCCACTGCTCGAACCCGGTGAGGAACAGCATGGCGGCGCCCATACCTACCAGCGCACCGGCGATGCCCATGGTCAGGATCAAGTTCTTGTTCTCCTGCATGCCGCAGTATTTGGCGGCAAACTTGTTGCAGCCGGTGGCTTTCAGCTCATAGCCCAGCTTGGTCTTTTCCAGCAGAACCCAGATCGCCACGGCGATCAGTACCGCCAGGGGGATGGCGATGGTGACGTACTGGTTGTCGTTGAACCAGGCCATGCAGAAGGCGGGAAGCCTGGGCAGGATGGCACCGGGGTTGGTGCTGGCCAGCGTCAGGGTATAGGGACTGGTGGCCTCCTTCACCCGGCTCAGCAGCGTGTTTACCAGGTACAAGCTGATCCAGTTCAGCATGATGCAGGAGATAACCTCGTTGACGTTGCAGTAGGCCTTCAGCAATCCGGAGACGGCGCCCAGGGCGGCACCGGCCACCACGGCCGCCAGCAGGCACACGTACCAGGGCATATGCCAGGCCAGGGCACAGTAGAGGCTGGCGCCCGCGCCCACCACATACTGTCCGGCGGCGCCGATGTTGAATAGGCCCACCTTGTAGGCGAAGAGGACCGACAGGCTGCACATCAGCAGAGGGGCCGTCTTCACCAGGGTGCTGCCCAGGTATTTCAGCTGGGCGTTCCGCCGGGAATAGGTCATAAAGTTCTTGACGATGGTGGTGATGGCCTCGCCTGCGCCTGCGGGGTTGATGATCAGCAGCACCACATAGCCCACCAGCAGACCGATGAGGATGCACAGCAGCGACGCCAGCAGGGACTGGACCGCGTTGTTCCGCAGCAGGGAACGCTTCTCGTGTTTCATGGCTTATGCTCCCTCCCTTTTCGCGCCTGCCATATACAGGCCCAATTCTTCCACCGTGGTGATCTTGGGATCCAGCTGGCCCACGATCTCACCCTCGTACATGACCAGGATGCGGTCGGACAGGGCCATGACCTCGTCCAGCTCCAGGCTCACCAGCAGCACGCCCTTTCCCGCGTCCCGCTGGGCCACGATCTGCTTGTGGATGTACTCAATGGCGCCCACGTCCAGGCCCCGGGTGGGCTGGACGGCGATCAGCAGCTCCGGGTCCTTGTCGATCTCCCGGGCCACAATGGCCTTCTGCTGGTTGCCGCCGGACATGCTCCGGGCAACGGTGACAGGGCCCTGGCCGGAGCGGACGTCATACTGCTCAATGAGCCGTCCGGCGTAGTCCCGGATGGCCTTCCGCTTCAAAAAGCCCGCCTTGCTGACGAACTCCGGCTCGAAATACCGCTGGAGCACCATGTTGTCCTCCAGGGTGTAATCCAGCACCAGGCCGTGCTTGTGCCGGTCCTCGGGGATGTGGCTGATCCCCATGGTGTTGCGTTTGCGGATGGGGGCGCGGGTGATGTCCTGGCCCTCCAGGGTGATCTTACCACCCTTCAGGGGCTCCAGGCCGGTGAGGCCGTAAACCAGCTCCGTCTGGCCATTGCCGTCGATACCGGCGATGCAGACGATCTCCCCCGCCCGAACGTTAAAGCTGGCGTTTTTCACCGCGTTGTTGCCGTGGGTCTTGGAGGCCACCGTCATGTCCTCCACCTCCAGGATGGTCTTGCCGGGTTTGGCGGGTTCCTTATGGACCACGAACTCCACGTCTCGGCCCACCATCATCCGGCTCAGCTCCTCCCGGGTGGTGTCCTGGATATTGACGGTGCCGATGTACTTGCCTTTGCGGAGGACGGAGCACCGGTCCGCCACCGCCATGATCTCATTGAGCTTGTGGGAGATGAAGAGGATGCTCTTGCCCTCCGCCGCCAGGTTCCGCATGATCTGCATGAGCTCCTCGATCTCCTGAGGCGTCAGCACGGCGGTGGGCTCGTCGAAGATCAGGATCTCGTTCTCCCGGTACAGCATCTTCAAAATCTCGGTGCGCTGCTGCATGCCCACGGTGATGTCCTCCACCAGGGCGTCCGGGTCCACGCGGAGGCCGTATTTCTCAGACAGGGCCAGCACCTTTTCCCGGGCCTCCGCCTTCTGGAGGAAGCCGTGCCTGCAGGGCTCCACGCCCATGATGATGTTATCCAGAACGGTGAAGCACTCCACCAGCTTGAAGTGCTGGTGGACCATGCCGATGCCCAGTGCGTTGGCGTCGTTGGGGTCCTTGATCTCCACCACCCGGCCGTCCTTCTTGATAACGCCCTCTTCAGACCGGTACAGGCCGAACAGCACGCTCATCAGCGTGGACTTTCCGGCGCCGTTCTCTCCCAGCAGGGCGTGGATCTCGCCCTTTTTCAGCTGCAGCGTGATATTGTCGTTGGCCACGATGCCGGGGAAACGCTTGGTGATGTTCAGCATTTCAATGGCATAGGTCTGTTCCAATGTTCACGACCTCCCCCTGATTGCCTGACGGCAAATATGATGATATTTTATTGTACTTATATCCAACCCTGTAATTCAAAGCAATTTTTGCATTTTACACAAAAAAGAGGACGGGAAAGCTCCCGTCCTCTTTGACGCATGGGATATTTACTTGATGTTGCCGTAGGCGTTGACAGTGGCGGTGCCAGCCAGGGAGGCGGGCTCCGCGGAGATGTCGTTGGAGACAGTGATCTTACCGTCGAACATGTCCTTCACCAGAGCCTTGTAGTCGTCCTGGGTGAAGCCATCGGCCCACTGGGTGGAACCCATGGGGATCTGAACGAAGTTGGCCTCGGGGTCGTCACCGGACACCAGGCCCAGGTTCACGATCTGACCGGCCAGGCTGCTCCAGTTGTCGTCCTCGATGATCTGCTTCAGAGCGTCCTTGGTGGAGGCGGCCAGGCCCTTCATGGCGGAGGTGATGGTCATGCCCTCGCCGTAGGCGTCGATGATGCCGGCCTGATCGGTATCCACGCCGATGACCTTGCCGCCGACCTTGGCAGCAGCCTCAGCAGCGGAGGTGTAGATGCCGCCGCCGCATGCGAACACGGCCTGAACACCCAGCGTCTGATACCAGTTATCCATGTAAGCGGTGATGTCGGCATCGCCCCAGAACTGGTTGCCGTAAGCGTACTCCACAGTTACATCCACACCGGCGTCGGCAGCGGCCGCGTCAGCGCCCTGGATGAAGCCGTAGCCATAGCGGACGACGGCGGGGACGGCCATGCCGCCCAGGAAGCCCAAGTGGGTGTAGCCCAGCTTCACGGCGGCGTAGCCGGCCATATAGCCGCACAGCTCTTCCTGATACACAACGGTGTACACGTTGCTCAGGTCAACATACTTGGCCAGGTCCCAGTTGTCGGGCTGGTAGTCGTAGCTCTCACCAGCGGCGGCAACGCCCTCAGCCAGGTAGTCGCCCTTGGCCACGTCCAGGACCACGAACTTCACATCGGGATAATCGGAAGCGGCCTCCACCACGGCGCCGACAAAGGCGAAGCCGGGCATCACCATGATGTTGTAGCCCTAGTCCACGGCCTTCTCGATCATGGCCACACGCTCACCGGTGGAGTCGCCGGCGGGCTTGAAGTAGTTGAAGTCGATGCCGTTGGCCTCGCAGTAAGCCTTGCAGGCCTCATAGGTAGTCTGGTTAAAGGACTGGTCGGTGATATCACCGTAGTCGGTGATCATGGCCACAGCGTAATCGGAGGCGGCCTCGGCGGGCTGCTCCGTCTCGGCAGGCTTTTCCTCGGCGGGCTGTCTTGGAGCCACCGCAGGCCACCAGGGACAGGGACATGACCAATGCCAGAATCAACGCAAGAAACTTCTTCATTGGGATCTACCTTCCTTCAAAATAATTTTCTCCGGCAGCCCTGGAGGAACGACCCCGAAAGGTCGAGGTCATTATATCAATTCTCCGTGCCGATTTCAGCAGGATTTACGGAATGTTTTCCCTTTCGTCGCATTTCCAATCCCGCCATCTCCACGGCGGTTTCCAATGCAACTTACCGTCCGGCGCTTGCCGGACGGTCCACCGTTTCCGCCTGCGGCGTAAACGGCCGCTGCGGCGGGCTGATCAAACATGCAAGGGGGACTCGGCGTCCCCCTTGCATGCATTCCCCCGCGTGCCCGCAGGGAGCCTGTTCTTACTTTTTTGCCATCTCCACAGCCGTCTCCAGCGCAATTTCCATCATCTGCGTGAAAGTGCTCTGGCGGTCGGCGGGCGGAAGCTCCTCTCCCGTCACCAGGCTGTCGGAAATGGTGCAGATGGTCAGGGCCCGCTTTTCCGCCTCGGCGGCGTTGCAATACAGGGCGGCGCTCTCCATCTCGATGGCCAGCACCCCCATTGCGCCCCAGTCCAGCGTTCCCCCCGCCTTGTTGTAAAACACATCGGAGGAGAGGAGATTGCCCACCGGCGGCTCCACGCCCATCCGTCGGGCCACCGCCACGGCGGTCTCCAGCAGCCGGAAATCCGCGATGGGGGCAAAGGTGCCGGGCAGGCCGAACTGGTGGGCATAGTTGGAGTCCGTGCAGGCGCCCTGGGCCATGACGATGTCCCGCAGCTTCAGCTTGGGAGAGATGGCCCCGGCGCTGCCAACCCGGATGATGTTGTCCACATCGTAGAAATGGAACAGCTCATGGGAGTAGATGCCGATGCTGGGAATGCCCATACCGGAGGCCATGACGGACACCGGAGTGCCCCGGTAGGTCCCGGTCCAGCCCTGAACGCCCCGGACGTTGTTTACCAGCTTGGCATCCGTCAAAAAGGTCTCCGCGATGAATTTGGCCCGCAGGGGGTCCCCGGGCATCAGAACGGTCTTGGCAAAGGCGCCGGAGGCGGCTTCATTGTGCGGCGTTCCCATATCAGCCCTCCATCGCTTTCACAGCCTTGACGATGCGGCTGGTGCCCAGGCGGGAGGCGCCCAGGTTGATGAAGTCCTCGGCGTCCTGGAGATTTGCGATGCCACCGGCGGCCTTGATCTTCACGTTGGGACCGATGTGTTTTGCGAACAGGGCCACGTCCTCCCGGGTGGCGCCGCCTCCTCCGAAGCCCGTGGAGGTCTTGATATAGTCCGCGCCGGAGGCGGTGACGATCTCGCACATCTTCATCTTTTCTTCGTCCGTCAGGAAACAGCACTCGATGATGACCTTCAGCAGCTTGCCCTTGCAGGCTTCCTTCACAGCTTTGATCTCCGAGAGCAGGTCCTCCCACTTCCGGTCCTTCACCCAGCCGATGTTGATGACCATGTCCACTTCCTCGGCGCCGTTTTCCACGGCGTCCGATGCCATGAAGCACTTGGCGGCGGTGGTGTCGTAGCCGTTGGGGAAGCCGATGACGGTGCAGATGGGCAGCTTGCCGTCCACGTACTCCGCAGCCTGCTTCACATAGGAAGCGGGGATGCACACGCTGGCGCAGCCGTATTTCATGCCGTCGTCACAGATGCTCCTGATCTCCTCCCAGGTAGCCGTCTGGGCCAGCAGGGTATGGTCACACTTGCTGAGAATGTCTTTCAGTTCCATTTGAAATTCCTCCTTTATATCATATATGTCATACGTATGGCATCATGGAATACCGGTATCGTGTCCCGTCCCACCGGCGGACCGCCCGGCCCCGGGCCGTCAGATAGTCCAGGTGTGCCATGGCCTCTCCCACGGCGAAAAATTTCTGGGTCAGGGGAAAGTCGGCCCAATTCCGGCGTCGGATGCTCCAGGCCATATGGCCGGCGATCTCATAGGCCGTCAGCCCCGGCTCTCTCCGGAGCGTCTCCACGGCGTTCTCCACCCGCCGGGCGTGGTGGGCCGTCAACTGGTCCACCCGTGCCGCCAGGTCCCCGGTCTCGCGTTCTGCGCGGGATTGCTGTCCCACAGCGCCGCCATCTCCTCCCGGGAGAACCCCTCTTTTACATATTCGGCATACATGGTCCGCCAGGCGCAGTCCCGCTGGTAGCCTGTTATGCGCCAGCCATCCACGGCGCTGATATAAATGCGGCAGCCCGGGCGGACCAGCTCCGGAGCCAGCCCCGCGTGGTCACTGTGGAGGTGGGTCAGAAAAATGTCCAGCCCATCCCGGTCCACACCAATCTCCGCCAGCTGCCGTTCCATGGCCTCCCGGCAGGAATCCCACCGGAAGCCGGTGTAGATCAGCAGGCTCCGCTCCCCTGTGATCAGATAACTGTTTAAATTTTTCAGCGGATTCCCCTTCAGGGGGATATCCAGCCGCCATAGGTCCTCCGCGATCCGTTCTGCCATGTCTGCTCCTGCCTGCTCTTCTGCAATGATAAACGTCTCATATCAGGTTTTTCTCCGCCTGTCCAGCCACTGCGGAATATCCTTCCATCAGCCATATCCCGGCCTCCGCCGCCCTTGCACTTCCCGGCGGGCGGTGATAAAATAGCATCATATTTCCAATTCGGAGGCGCCCCATGAAAAAGCATATCCTCGCTCTGTTCTGCGTCCTGGTCCTGCTGCTGGGCGCTGTTCCTTCCGCCGCCGCTCTGGAGGGCGATACCCTCCGCCAGACGGACGCTCTGGCTACCCTGAACCTGGTAAAGGGCACCGGGGACGATTACGCCCCGGAGGCGCCCGTCACCCGGGCCCAGGCCGCCGTTCTGCTGGTGCGGCTGGCCGGTGCGGAGACCGCTGCCGCAAAGAACACCTGGAGTTCCGGCTTCGTAGACGTGCCCGCCTGGGCCCGCCGGGAGATCTCCCACGCCGCCCGCCTGGGCTGGGTCAAGGGCGTATCCACGGGCCATTTCCAGCCCAACAGCCCCATCACCGCCAACGCCTGGTGCACCATGCTGCTGCGGATGCTGGGATACAGCGACGCGGAAGGCGACTTTGCTGTTTCCGGAGCCGCCGCCTTCGCCCAGCGCATCGGTCTGATCTCCCGGAGCTATACCGGAACCATGACCCGGGGCGACGTGTTTGAGACCATGTACGACGCTCTGACCTTCTCCTATCAGGACGGCAGCGGCACCGTCATCAGCCGTCTGATCGGCAGCGGTACCTGCACCCGGGCCGCCGCCAGCGCCCTGGGCCTCCTGGACCGGGAGCTGACCGCCCGTGAGATCGCCGACCGCCACATGGCCGCTGTGTTCTGTCTGGATACCTACGACACCCAGAAGGAGATCAACGCCGGAAAACCCTCCGCCAGTGCCAGCGGATTCTTCATCAGCGCCGATGGACTGGCCGTCACCAGCTACCATTCTATTGAAGGCAGCATCTACGCAGCTGCCACCCTCTCCACCGGCGAGGTCTACCCGGTAGAGGAGGTCCTGTACTACGACACCGCCATCGACATCGCGGTGCTGCGGCTCTCCCGGACCTCCACCGCCCGCGAAACCACCACGGCCTTCGCATACCTGGAGCTGGCGGGCGCCGGGGACATCCGCCCCGGCGACACGGTCTACACCCTGGGCAACCCCCTGGGCCTGGGCCTTGCGGTCAGTTCCGGCATTATCAGCGCCGTCCAGCGGGAGGCGGAGGGCTTCACGCTCCCCTGCGTCATGAACACCGCCGACATCTCCCGCGGCAGCAGCGGCGGCGCCCTTCTGAATGTCTGCGGCCAGGTGATTGCCGTCACCTCCGGCGCCTATGCTTACGGCAACAGCATGTATCTGGCGGTCCCCGTGGCCCCCGTCATGGAGGCTGACCTCACTGTCCCCGGCAAAACCCTGGCGGAGGTCGCCAGACTCGAAGCCGCCAAAGCGAAGGATTGAGCGCAAAAAGGACATCCCGGCGGGACGTCCTTTTTATATCCTTATATCCTTCAATGGCTCAAAATAAACCGCTCCAGCTCCTCCGCGGTTTGGACCACGGCCACGGCGCCGGCTTCCTCCAGCTCGCCGGGGGCGGCGTAGCCGAAGAACTCCACGCCCACGCAGTCGATGCCGCACTCTTTGGCGCCCAGCACGTCGAATTTCCGGTCCCCCACCATCAGAATGGAGGACTTGTCGGCCTCTGTCAGCCCCAGGCGCCGCATGGTCTCCCGGATGACATCCACCTTTTCCCAGTCGCCCACCGGAGGACTGCCGGTGATGGTCTCCATGCTGGGGGCAAATCCAAACTTCTCGCAGATGGGCACGCACATTTCCTCCGGCTTGGAGGAGGCAACGGCCAGCACATAGCCCCGTTCCTTCAAACGGGCGCACAGCTCCGCCATGCCTGGGGCGGCCGCGTTTTCAAATTTACCGATGGGGGCATACCGCTCCCGGAACAGTTCAATGCCCCGGATGGCCTCCTCCTCCGTAAAGCCGCAGAAGCGGGCGAAGGAGTCCTGCAGAGGCGGGCCGATGAACTTGATGAGGGTGCTCTCCGGCGGTACCGGACGTCCCATTCGCTCAACGGCATATTTCAGGCAGTTGAGGATTCCCTCCTTGGAATCCGTCAGCGTGCCGTCCAAATCAAAAAAAATGGTACGATACATAGCTGATCCATCCTTTCGGGGAGAATTTTATCATCATTTTTCCCACTCCGCAAGTGGCAATTCTCTCCCCGGTGTGGTAAACTCTCTGTAAGCAGAAAAACGGAGGCAGGAGGTTTGAAACATGGCGCTGGAATACAAACGGGCGACCCTGGCGGACCTGGATATCCTGACAGAGACCCGCATAGAAGTCCTGCGGGCGGCCAACCGCCTGGACGCTTCCGCCGACATGGCGCAGGTGGAACGGGAAACCCGGGCCTATTACCGGTCCGCCCTGGCGGACGGCACCCACACAGCATATCTGGTCTTTGACGGCGACGCCTTTGTGGGGGCCGGCGGCGTCAGCTACTATGCGGTCATGCCCACCTACCACAATCCCCCCGGCCAAAAGGCCTACATCATGAACATGTACACCCGCCCGGCTTACCGCAGACAAGGTATTGCCGCCAGGACCCTGGACCTGCTGGTGCAGGATGCCAAAAGCCGGGGCGTCCGGACCATCTCCCTGGAGGCCACGGAGATGGGCAGACCCCTGTATGAAGCATACGGCTTCGTGCCCATGACCTCTGAGATGGAGCTTCCGGAAGCATGAAAGATACAAGGAGGGCGCCCTGTCGGGCGCCCTCCTTGGCGCATTATGAAACGGCTTTCTCACTGGGGCATGGTTTGAACCACGCCGCGGCCGCAGTCCACGCTGACCATGATGCCGTCGGTGAGGCGGCGGGTGGCGTCCACGGCGCCAATGATCACCGGCTTGTCCAGGGCCAGGCCGATGGTGGCGGTGTGGCACTCGGCGCTGCTCTCCTCCGTGATGACGGCGGCTGCCTGCCGGATGTAGGGCAGCATGCCGTTGGTGGTGTAGGGCACCACCAGCACGTCGCCCTCCCGGAATTTCTCCGCCACCTCTTCCGCCGTCCGGCAGATGCACAGGCGGCCGCTGGCCTTCTTGCCGCCGATGCCGGTGGCGTTGATCAGGGAGCCGCCCACCTGCTGGACCCGGATCATGTTGGTGGTGCCGGCCACGCCCACGGGCACGCCGGCGGTGACCACCACCAGGTCCCCGGTCTTGACGATACCGGCCTTCTCCGCGGCCTCCACAGCGAATTCCACCAACTCGTCGGTGCTGCTGGCGTAGGGCATCATGACGGCCTCCACGCCCCAGTAGAGGCTCATCTGGCGGCGCACCTGCTGGTCCAGCAGCAGAGCCACCACATGGGTCTGGGGGCGGAAGCGGCTGACCATCTGGGCGGTGACGCCCCGCTGGCTCACCGTCAGAATGGCGTCGGCGCCGATGTCCATGGCAGTGGTGCAGGCGGCGTGGGCCATGGCGGCGGTGATGGACAGGCGCTCCTTGCCGGAGACCTGCAGGGGTCTGGCCCGGTCAATATTGGCCTCGGTGCGGCGGGCGATGGCGTCCATGGTGTGGACCGCCTCCACGGGATACTGTCCCGCAGCGGTCTCGCCGGAAAGCATGATGGCGGAGGTGCCGTCATAGATGGCGTTTGCCACGTCGGTGATCTCCGCCCGGGTGGGCCGGGGATTCTCCATCATGGAATCCAGCATCTGGGTGGCGGTGATGACCGGCTTGCCGCAGGCCACGCACCGGGCGATCATATCCTTCTGGATGACGGGGATCTCCGTGAAGTCGATCTCCACGCCCATGTCGCCCCGGGCCACCATGATGCCGTCCGCCACAGCCAGGATGTCCGGCAGGTTGCTGACGCCCTCCCGGTTCTCGATCTTGGCGATGATACGGATGTGGGAGTTGTGCTGATCCAGGATCTGCCGCAGCTCCCGCACGTCGGCGGCGGTGCGGACGAAGCTGGCGGCGATATAATCAAAGCCCTGCTCGATGCCGAAGAGGATGTCATCCCGATCCCGCTGGCTCACATAGGGCATGGACAGCCGGACGCCGGGGATGTTGACGCCCTTGTTGTTCTTCATGACGCCGCCGTTGAGGACCCGGCACCGGATGGTGGTGGAGGTGGTCTCCAGCACGGTCATGCTGACCAGGCCGTCGTCCAGCAGAATGCTGTCCCCGGCCTTCACGTCGCCGGGCAGGTCGTTGTAGGTAATGGAGCAGCGGGTCTCATCGCCCTCCACATCGGCGGTACAGAGGGTGAACTCGGAGCCCTCCTTCAGCTCCACGGAGCCGTTCTTGAAGGACTTCAGCCGGACCTCGGGGCCCTTGGTGTCCAGCATGGCGGCTACGGGCAGGTCCAGTTCCTCCCGCAGAGCCTTCAGCTGGTCCAGGCGGGCCTTGTGTCCGGCGTGGTCCCCGTGGGAGAAATTGAACCGGGCCACGTTCATGCCCGCCAGCAGCATCTCCCGCAGGACGCCCTCCCTGTCGGTGGCGGGGCCCAGGGTGCAGACGATCTTGGTCTTTCTCATATCTGTTCCACCTTCCTGTAAGGTAATCGTTTTACTGATATTGTGAATGATATCACACTTTTCCGCCGGAGGGAAGAAAAATGTTTGTAAATTCCGAAAATTTCCGGGAAAAAGCGCGAAGAGGGCGTTCCGCACCTCCTCGCGCTCCGTGTCAGATAGTCTTCCCGCTTCCGCGGTAATCGTTCAGATCCCCAGCTTGGCCTGCAGGGCGGCGATCATCTCCTGATACTCGCCGTCGGTGAGATGGACGGGCTCGGGGTTGGTAATCTGGAAATTGCCGCCGAACTCAAAGCCGCCCTCGTACTTGGGCACGATGTGGAAATGCAGGTGAGGATTGGCATCGCCGAAGGAGGCCAGGTTCAGCTTGGTGCAGCCCCAAAGCTCCTTCACCGCGCCGGAGGCCCGGGCCAGATCATCGGCGAAATCCGCCAGCTCCTGGGGCGCGCATTCGCACAGCTCCTTCTTGTGGTCCTTCAGCGCCAGCACACAGCGGCCCTTGTGAGCCTGGTCCTTGAAAAGATACAGGGTGCCGGCCTTCATATCGCCGACCTTGAACATAATGGCCTCCCGGCCCTCGTGGTGCTCGTCACAGTAAAAGCAGCCCATGGGTGAAAATCCTCCGTTTATGAAAAGTCAAATCCAGGGCGGTCCGCCCTGTCCCTACCATACATCCAACGCCGTTTTCCGTCAAGAAAAAACGTTTACCTGCAAACTATTTTTCCACCCGCCGTGAAATATTCCCGCAGCGCAGACACAGTCCCGCTCTTTTGTGCGCACCGGAGATGCAGTCGCATGCAATTTCCCCTTTGCTGCATTTTTTTGTTGCAAATTTTTCCGATAGCCTGTATACTTTTCCCATGATAGCAAGGCCCGTCCCACGGGCCAGTGGAGCGAGCTCCCTCCGCTGTCAATCTGCATTCAAGGAGGAACCATCTATGGCAAATCTGACCTTATGGGAAACCGTGAAGGAACTGAAGTCCCCCAAGTACAAGTGGGTGGACCTGACCCACGAGCTGAGCCCCGAGACCCCGCACTGGTACGGCTTCAGCCCCCTGGAGTCCAAGCTGCTGTTTGACTATGTGGAGGGCACCCCCGACGATATGATGGCCCCCATGCGCTGCTTCCAGATCAGCGTGGCCAGCCAGTACGGCACCCATGTGGACGTTCCCCGCCACTTCTGGGGCAACGGCCGTCCCATGAACGAGATCACGGTGCAGGAGATGATGTATCCCCTGGTGGTCATCGACAAGTCCAAGGAGTGCGCCGAGAACCCGGACTTCATGCTGACCATTGACGACATCAAGACCTGGGAGGCCGAGTACGGCCAGATCCCCGAGGGCGCCTTCGTGGCCTTCCGGTCCGACTGGCACAAGAAGGCCAACCTGGACAACCCCGACGAGAACGGCGTGCCCCACTATCCCGGCTGGGACAAGGCTACCATCCAGTGGCTGGTGGAGGAGCGGAACATCGGTGCCATCGGCCATGAGCCCGCTGACACCGACCCCGGCTTTGTCACCACCAAGGAGGGCGCTTACCCCTATCCCGGTGAGCAGTACATCCTGGAGGCCGACCGCATCCAGATCGAGGTCATGCGGAACCTGGACCAGCTGCCCCCCGTTGGCAGCCTCATCGTCTGCGCCTTCCCCAAGCTGAAGGACGGCGTGGGCTTCTCCGCCCGGTGCTTCGCCATCTGCCCGGCTGAATAAGTTCTGCATCCAAGGACGGGCGCGGCAGATGGCTGCCGCGCCCGTCGGTCACATATTTCATATCATTTTAGGAGGAATTTATCATGGCACTGGAATTTGATGAACAGCTCTCCCGCCTGGAAAAGCCCGACCGGGATGACATGACCAACAAGGAATACGAGGTCTTCAATCAGAACGTGGAGTTCATGGAGAAGAACTGGGGCTTTATCAACAACCTCTTCAAGGTCCTGCCCCTGAACGCCTCCCAGTACATCGGCTTCCTGAACTTCAAGGGTTCCCTCTTTAACCCCGAGACCTGCTACCTGACCAACGCCGACAAGGAGATGATCGGCGTGGTGGTCTCCTCCGTCAACTGCTGCTCCTACTGCCTGACCACCCACGGCGACGCGCTGCGGGGCTACACCAAGAACCCCATCCTGGTGGACAAGCTGAGCTACAACTTCCGCTCCGCCAAGGATCTGCTGACGGAGAAGCAGTACGCTCTGTGCGAATATGCCTGGTATGTCACCAAGCACGCCGACGAGATTGAGGGCGACCAGATCGAAAAGCTGCGGGCCGCGGGCTTCAACGACCACGAGATCCTGGAGGCCGCCTATGTGGCCGGCTTCTTCAACTACACCAACCGCTGGGTGTCCACCATCGCCCCCATCGCCAATCCCGGCCACTTCAGCCACAACCGCAATTTTGACTAAGGGGTCGCCATGGCATACGAAAAGCTGTTTACCCCCGGCCGCATCGGCCCGCTGGCCATCCGGAACCGGGCGGTCATGTCCCCCATGGGCACGGATTTTGCCGACACCAACGGCAACGCCAGCCCCCGGCTCATCGCCTACTATGCGGAGCGAGCCAAGGGAGGCATCGGCCTGATCATCAATGAGTACACCGGCGTGGACGACGTGGATTCCATCCCCACCCAGCACAACCTGCGGATGGCCCAGGACTACAACGTCAAGGCCGCCGAGGAGCTGACGGAGACCGTCCACATCTACGGCGCGAAAATTTTCGCCCAGCTCCACCACGGCGGCGCCACCAGCAAGAGCGCCTTCACCGGCCGTCAGAACCTGAGTCCCAGCGGCGTCCCCATGACCCCTGCCGGAGAGATTCCCCGGGAAATGACCCTGGAGGATATCAAGCGGGTGCAGGACAAATTCATCGCCGCTGCCGTCCGCTGCAAGAAGGCGGGCTATGACGGCGTGGAGCTCCACGCCGCCCATGGCTACCTGATGACTCAGTTCCTCAGCGAGTATTACAACCACCGCACCGACCAGTACGGCGGCTCCCTGGAGAACCGCTGCCGCTTCATCGACGAGGTCATTGCGGGCATCCGGGCCAAGCTGGGGAACTACCCCATCTCCGTCCGCATCTGCGGCGACGAGATGACCGACCACCCCGGCTTCTGGAACCTGGAGGGCGGCCTTGCCATTGCCAAACACCTGGAGGCCCAGGGCATCGACTGCATCAACATCTCCAACGGCAGCTCCTGGAACGGCAATGCCAACTGCGAGCCCTTCTCCTATACCCCCGGCTGGAAGAAGCACGTTGCCAAGGCCTTCAAGGAGGCGTTGTCCATCCCCGTCATTGCCACCAACACCATCAAGGACCCGGATTTTGCCGAGCAGCTGCTGGAAGAGGGCGTCAGCGACTTTGTGGCCCTGGGCCGCAGCCAGTTCGCGGACCCTGAGTTTATAAACAAGGCCAAGGCGGGCCACCCTGAAAAAATTCGCAACTGCATCGCCTGCATGTACTGCCGGGAGCGGCTGCTGGGGGGCGCCATGCCGGTCCAGTGCTCCCTGAATCCCCGTCTAGGCCGGGAGTACCGCTACCGCTGGCAGGATTTGCAGAAGAACGGCGCTGGCCGTCCCGTCGTCGTCGTGGGCGGCGGCCCCGGCGGTCTGGAGTGCGCCATCATCCTTGCCAAGCGCGGCTTCGCCGTCACGCTGCTGGAAAAGGGCGACACCCTGGGCGGCACCCTGAACATCGCCAAGCTGCCCCCCTTCAAGGCCAACATCCAGGGCACCATTGACGTGCTGGCTCTGGAAGCTCGGGAAGCCGGCGTGGATATCCGGCTGAACACCGAGGCTACACCGGAGCTGGTCAAGTCCATGGCCCCTGTGGGCGTGTTCCTGGCGGTGGGTGCTCCTCCCGTGGTGCCCCAGTCCATTCCCGGTATTGAAAAGGCGGTGCTGGCGGAGGATGTCATCCTGGGTACGGCCAAGTGTGAGGGCGGCGTGGCCCTGATCGGTACCGGCCTGACGGGCCTGGAGTGCGCCGAAATGATCCTGGAGCAGGGCCACAAGCTGACCATGGTGGAGATGAACCCCACCGTGGGCCAGGGCATCTACAATGTGGTCTTCAATGACATCATGAGCCGCATCACCCCACATAGCCCCACCATCCTCACCAGCCACCAGCTCACCGCCGTCACCGATGACGGCGCGGAGGTGAAGGACCTGACCACCGGCGAGACCAAGACCATCCCCGCCGGGACGGTGGTCCTGGCCCTGGGCACCCGGAACCAGACGCCCCTGGCGGCGGAGTTCGAGGCCGCTGGCCTCCCCACCGTGCTGGTGGGCAGTGCCGAAACCCCGGGCCGCATCGCGGGCGCCATCCGCGGCGGCTTTGAGAAGGCCTGGGTCTTTGAAGCGGAATAAAGCCATGAAAAAACGGAACAGCCAGAAGGCTGTT
>Ga0129317_1001266_pt1 | contig 19626 bp, 21 predicted proteins | sample Cm1ome_FD_94430 | JGI IMG/M metagenome (GOLD analysis project Ga0129317, IMG submission 94430) | Eastern black-and-white colobus group fecal microbial communities from Wisconsin, USA - Cm1105 metagenome | ecosystem: Host-associated > Mammals > Digestive system > Large intestine > Fecal | place... | reverse complement strand
TGGAGATTCTGATTCATCCCAGATGTGCGAATTTCATCACGGAAATCAGCAATTACACGTGGGACAAGGACAAGTTCGGAAAGAAGCTGAACCGTCCGATTGATGATTTCAATCATCTCATGGATGCGATGCGTTATGCATTGGAAGAATGGATAATCGGTTCACGATGGATTTATTGAGGTGTGACTATGTATTTTTTCATGGCATTGAGTGCCGTCTTGCTGATTGTTGTCATCATCCTTCTTCTGGTATGCAAGTCCAGAAAAAAGGAAAATCATAGGCTTGAACAGACGGTGATTGAGGTTTTGAACGAGAAGCACAAGGTAGTAGTTGAGGCAGAACTGAAAATCAGAGCACTTGAGAGCAAGGTGCAGACCGTCAATGAGACGGAGAGAATCAAAGAGGATTCGGATAAAAGGATTTCTGAGGTCAGAGAGAGTGACAGTCAGAAAGATTCATACAATTCGGTAATTGAGGGATTCAACAGATGAAGAGGATTTGGATTATTGGGTTATGCATTCTGCTTGCTGTTCTTTGCGGTTGCTCAACTGTCAGGACAGTGTATGCGTATCCTGAATTGCCGGAGTATGAGGTTGTGTTTCCTGAGAAGCCTACACTTGAGACGATTGACGTTGAGGTTCCGGTTGAGGTGACTGTCAACACAATCCGGTTGATTACATACAGTCAACAGCTTGAGGTGACGCTTCATAGATTCAGTGATTTTTACAGCAACCTTGCTGAAAGTTGGAGTGAGAAAAATGCTTACGATTGACGAAATCAAACGGTTCATAGCAGAAGACAAGAGTGATTCACGTAAATATGATGCGAGAATCGCACAAAGATACTATGAGGCCGAACACGATATCAAGAATTACAAGCTATATTACTATGATGCGGAAGAGAATCTTGTAGAAGACAAAACAAGGTCGAACATCAAGATTTCCCATCCGTTCTTCACGGAGCTTGTTGACCAGTGCATTCAATATCTGTTTTCAGGTGATGAGCCTTATGCAAGGTCGGATGACCCTGAGTTGCAGAAGGTGTTGGATGAGGCCATGAATGAGAACGATGACTTCAATTCGGAGTTGTCGGACTGCATGACAGATGCAAAGGTCAAAGGTTCCGGATATCTGTATCTCTATAAGAACAAGGACGGCAAAATCAGTGTCCAGTGCGCTGATTCGCTCAGTCTGATTGAGGTCAGAGCCAAAGAGACACAGGACAAATGCGATTATGTGATTCTCTACTATGTAGAGCGCATAGGCAAGAATCATCAGCCTATCACCAAGATTGAGGTTTGGGATAAGGATAAGGCTTGGTTCTATGTTCAGGACGGAGACGGCAAGATTGAGGAAGACAAGGACGTAGATTTCAATCCAAGGCCTCATATCCTCTATACGAAGGGTGATGATGAAACACTGTATTATGACAGTTTCGGTCAGATTCCGTTCTTCCGCTTGGACAACAACAAGAAACGCACAAGTGACCTACAGCCTATCAAGGCTTTGATTGACGATTACGATTTGATGTCTTGCGGTCTGTCGAACAATCTTCAGGACATTACGGAAGGTCTGTATGTCATCTCCGGATTTGACGGTGACAATCTGGATGAGCTTATCAAGAACATCCGGACGAAGAAGACAATCGGCCTCGGTGAAAACGGTGGAGTCGATATCAAGACAATCAACATCCCGTATGAGGCACGTAAGGTCAAACTTCAGGAAGATGAAAAGAACATCTATCGTTTCGGTATGGGACTGAACAGTGCACAGGTCGGAGACGGCAACATAACCAACGTTGTCATCAAGTCCAGATATGCTCTTCTGGATTTGAAGAGCGACAAGTTTGAAATCAAGCTCAGACAGTTCCTCAAGCGGATTGTTGAAGTCATCTTGGACGATTACAACAAGTCGCATGACACTGCGTACCGGATTGAACAGGTCTACTTCCGCTTTGAGCGCAACATCATCACGAATGAGACTGACAGTGCTGCAATCAAGCAGACTGAAGCTCAGACAAGACAGGTCAACATTCAGACGTTGCTCATGCTGCTGGATGTCATCGGTACTGATGAGATGCGCAGACTCATCTGTGAACAGCTTGACTTGGACTATGAGGAAATCAAGGACAAGTTGCCGGACATTCAGGACAATCCGGAAGATGGGATGGACGGACTGGAAGACCTTCTGAACGGTGGAAACGATGAACAGTAGACAAAAGGAAGTTACCAGAATCCGGTTGAACAGTGAACGGAGTGTCCTGAAAGCCTTGGAGAAGAGCTATGTTGAGGCTTTGGAGTCCATTGATGCGAGAATCAAGGAACTGATGCTTTCCGATGATATGCAGAGCAAAATCTATCAGTTGAAGTATCAGAAAGCCTTGCGCAAACAGGTCAATGACATTCTGAGGAAGCTGAAATACGGTTCATACAAGACGATTGCCGATTATCTGAAAGACTGCTATGAAAGCTCGTTCTTTCAGACGCTCTATGACCTTCAGGGTCAGGGTGTTCCTCTTCTGATTCCGATAAACCAGAAGATGATGACCAAGGCAATCCAGCATGACACCAAGCTTTCAAGAAAGCTCTACTCAAAACTTGGTGTGGACATCACCAAGCTGAACAAGACTATTGCGAATGAGATTACTCAGGCAATCGCAACCGGAGAAAGCTATCTTGCAGTTGCAAATCGGATAAACACTCAGATGAAGAGCGGTTATTACAACAGTGTCAGGATTGCAAGGACGGAAGGACACCGGATTCAGAATGAATCAGCCTTTGACTGCATGACGGAGGCCAAGAAGAACGGAGCGGATGTGGTGAAGCAGTGGGATGCTACACTCGATTCGCATACAAGACCTGACCATGTTGAGCTTGATGGTCAGATTCGTGAGATTGATGAACCGTTCACAATCAACGGTTTTGAGGCCATGTATCCGGGGGATTTCGGTGTTCCGGAAGAGGATATCAATTGCCGATGCGCTATTCTTCAGCGTGCGAGATGGGCACTTGATGATGAAGCTACTTATGAGAAATGGGACAATGAGAACGGTGTTCTGCTGAAGGATTTGTCCGAATATGACAACTATCAGGATTTCAAGGCCAATGCCATGAAAGCTTTGAACGGAGAGTGAAAATGACAAGAACAAGATTGAATGTTTCGGTTGCTGACCAAGATTTGACCATCACAAGTGAGCCGTTGATTGCTTCCGGTGGAGAGAATGAGGATGAGGTCAAATTCACATTCACGGATGCTACTTGGAGCGGTCTGACTTTGAGCGCAGTCTTCTACCGCAAGGGAATGGATGCGTTTGCTGTTCTTCTGGATTCAGATGGAATAGGTATCATTCCAAGCGGTGTGACATTGGATGAAGGCACTATCTATGTCGGTCTGATGGGCACTAATGCAAGTGATGCAGTTGTTAAGACTTCTGAAATGGTCAGAATCACCATTTCAAGAGGTGCGGTTTCAAGTCGTGCAGTTGTCCAGAGAGCGACAAGCGATGTCTATCTTCAGCTTCTCACTGCCTATGGAGAGGCCAAGGAAATCTATCTTCAGACCATACTGGAAGATGTCACAGAGGTCTACAATGATACGGTCAGTGCAAAGAACACTGCTGTTGAGGCCAAGAATACGGCTGTTGCGTCTCAGACGGCAATTGAAGCCATGCTTTCCGGCCTTTCTGCTGAAGGTATTTACGGAGCCAAGTTCACAAAGACTGCTTCAGCCGGAACACATACCCATGATGCTGTCGGTCTGACTTACCGCAGATATGTGGGTAACAGTGGAACTACACAGACGTTTTCCGATTTCAGGTCAGTGAGTTGGTGGTCACTTATCAAGAATGTCCTGAAAGACCCGTCAACCAATGAGCTTGTGGCTGTTGAAGGTGACTCTGATTTTGAGACGAAGAAGGCAACCAACAATTACAACCTGTTCGTGCGCTTTCCGAAATACTTCTATGATGTTGTCAAGACAGTGGAAGACAGTGTTGAGAAGGTTGAGTTCCTTATGTCACTTAAACCGTTTGCCGGATGCAAGGTTCTGAAGGCATTCAAGGACAAGGACTATATTGACATCGCTGCATTCAAGACCAACAGTGCATATGAGAGCAAGTTTGACTCTTTCCCAAGGGTCAACACAACTCTGTCAACATTCATCACCAACTTCAATTCCAAGAATCAGAGGAACCAGACGTTGCTTGATGAATACGTGTGGTTGATTCCTATGATCATTGAAACCGCTTCACTGAACAGTCAGAACAGTGTCGGTTATGGTATTTATACTAATAGTTATGGAAGTGGTGATGAATACAAAGTTAAGGAAGCAACAAGTAGTGCAAACACTGTTACTATCCTGAAATCCAGAACAATGTATGTTGGTGAAACAATCTGTCTTGAATCCTCCAACGGAAGCTTGACCAACAACAGAAGGATTGTGTCGATTGCAGACCATGCAAGTGACTCAACTCTTCAGGTCATCACGTTTGACGGAGACCCGTTGAGTCTAACAACGGCAATGTTCTGTGATGTCCATGTCCAGCGTTCACCTCTTCAGGCTGAATACGATGCGATGGGTAAGAATCTCGGTTATTACAACCGTGGAAATCAGGACAGGTCTCACGTCTATGTCTATGGTCTCTGTGACCCTTGGGGAAATGTCTTTGAAGGACTTTCCGGAACACTTAGATACAAGGGACATCTTTGGGTGAACTGGACAGACGGTGCAAGCATTCCGTCAAGTTTCGATGAGGACAATCCGCCTGAAGGTTGGCACAAGATTGTGGCCTATGGAACAAAAGAGTTCTCAGACGGATACATTGGTTCTTGGGATTTCGCATTTGATTTTGATGGGCAGCTCATAATCTATGTCACCGGAAGCGGTGGCAATTCGACAAATCCGATTGGTGATTACGAATGGGGTGAGAATGACATGAGCTTACGCTTTCCGTGGTTAGGTGGTCACTTCCTTGACAGTACCGCTGTTGGTGCCTTCTACTTGAATTGGTCTGTTTTCGCCACTTCTGGCTGGGCTTATTCGGCTCGGTCTGTCGGATAAGGCTGACCAGAGGGCACGGGGGAGCGTCAGCGTCCCCCGTTGCTTGCTGATTTTCGTATCTTTCATGGGTTCCATGAATGTATAAAAGGGATGAATCTTTAACGCTTTCCGTGGTTAGGTGGTAACTTCAATAACAGTACCAATGATGGTGCATTCTACTTGAATTGGAATGATTTCACCAATTCTAACTGGAATTATTCGGCTCGGTCAACTCTCATTACACAGGCGGTTAACCTATGGTTAATGCTCGGTGAACGCACACTTTCCTTGCATCGTGTGTAAGAAAGATTCGATTCCTAGTGCTCTGCACGAAATTCACAAGCCAAGATGTTCAGTAAACCAAAACACCAATTGGATTGAACTACGTCATAGTGAGAACAGCATATGCCGAAGAAATGGAAAGGAAGGCTTGAGGATATAACTGACCCTGAGAACATGGCATTCGCTTACAAGGTCGCAAGGAGTACAACCAAGAACAAGAAAAAGAAGGTTGTTCGCAGATATGCCGATGAAAATGAGCGGATGAAGCTTGCCGAAAAGGTCAGTCATCCGGATTCCTATTATCCTCCATCTTCTCACAACTTCAGTCTTTTTGAACGTGGGTGTGGGAAGATGAGGGAAATCGAAGCTCCACACTTTGAGACGAAGATTGTGGAGCACGCAATTGTCTCTGTCTATGAACAGCAGATAATCAAGTTCCTTCATCCTTACTGCTGCGCAAGCATCAAGGACAGAGGAATCGAGAAGATGCGCAAGCGCATAAAATCGTTCTCTCGGTTGCCGAAGAAACAACGCAAGTATTATGTGCAAGGTGACATCAAGAGATTCTTTCCATCCATTAGGAAGGAAATTGCAATGGAAGAATACAAGCGTCATATTGGTGACACAAGGGTTATCACCCTGATTGACCACCTCATGCCTCATGCGATAGGTCAGCCATTGGGGAATGTTCTTGTGCAGTTCACGGCAAATCTCGTGTTGGCTAAATTTGACAACGAATGCCTCAAATGGTCTCCGCATTACGGAAGACACATGGACGATTTCGTTCTTATCTTCAGCAGCAAGCGTAAGGCACGGAAGTTCATCAAGCACATTGCGTCTTGGTGTGTCGAAAACCGCAAGCTCCGGATTAAAGATAAAGGCTCTTGCGGAATGCAGATTTGGAATTGGGAGAAAAGGCCGTTGGACATCGGTGGATACCGGACAACGTTCAACGGTGTGCAGAAGTTGCGCAAGCACACTCTAATCAAGATATTGCGTCTGTTACGCAAGGAATCTTATTCACTCCATCAGGCACGCTCACTTCTGAGTTTGTCCGGATGGGTTAAACACAGTTCATGCAAAGTTCTGTATGAACGTATTCAGAAGAAGGCTGGAAAGCTGAAACACATAGTTGCCATAGGAGATAAAGCAAAATGTCAAGATGTCATAAGGCAGACACAATCAGCGTAAGTCTGGTTTTGGTCGGAACGAAGAGGTATTGTGCTGACCTTTTCAGAGACTTTCATGAGAAAAGCGTTGGAAGGGACGGTGAGACTACACCGCAGCATTATGAGTGTGAGACAGTGAGAACAAGCACTGGATTCTATTTCGAGGATGAGATTGAGGCCATGCAGTTCTTCACTGATAACTTTGACGCTCTCTTTGAACAGGAACTTCACAACGAAGAGTTGGATGCACGGACAAAGGAAGTCGCAGAAGCACGTGATTTCCTGAATTCAACCGATTATCAGTGGTTCAAGGCTTTGGAGCAGTGCAATACAATCTCTCAAGCCAGAACATATATCACGAGTAGATTTCCAACCTTTTTTGAAGACAGACAGAGAGCAAGGGATATCATCAATGGCATTAGGTAAAGACAAGATAATCCATGCAGCATTATGTTGTGTGGCAACAATCGGAATGTCGTTCATCACGGCATTTTTCGGAAAGACGGTTTCACTGGTAAGCGGAACCGTCTTTTCTTTAGGACTAGGACTTGGAAAGGAATGTGGAGACTTCTTCAATCCGAACTCAAAGTGGGATTGGGGGGATTTGGTTGCTGACATTGTTGGAACGGCAATCGGCCTTTCTCTATTCTTCCTTGGATGGGTCATTTTCAAACGGTAAAAAGAGTACGTTGTACTTTGATAATCTCGCTTGTCAGTGCGTCAACTGACACTTCTTGCCTGTTACGAATCAGGTTAAAAAGCGTAAAAGGAGTAAGGATTATGGACAAGTTCAAAGAACTTCTCAAGGGTGCTGGTGTTTCTGATGTTGATGGATTCCTCAATCAGATGAAGGAGAACAAGATTTTCCTGTCCGGTGAAGACAACATTGATGTGCGTTACGGAAAGCTGAAGACCAACCACGAAAGCGTTGAGAAACAGCTTGCTGAAGCAACCAAGACCATAGAGGAACTGAAGGCCAGTAAGACAACCTCTGATGAGGACAAGGCCAAGATTGCCGATTATGAGTCGAAGGTTCAGGAACTGAGCAAACAGTTGAAGCAGACACAGCTTGATTCTGCAATCAAGGTCGCACTTCTTTCTGCAAAGGCAACGGATGTGGATTATCTCACATTCAAGCTTAGGGAGAAAGGCGAACTGGAACTTGATGACAAAGGTGAAATCAAGGGGATGGAAGAAAAGCTTGCTGGTCTGAAGACGCAGTTTCCTAATCAGTTTGAGGGTGGAAGCGGTAGAACCGACAAGAAATTCTCAGAGAAGAAAATGAAAGAAGGTGAAAAGGACACTCCATTGACAAAGGAAGATGTGCTCAAGATGCCTTATGCAAAGCGTGCAAAGCTCTATCAGGAAGACCCTGAGAAGTACAACACGATAATGCATGGGGAAGAAACTGAATAATTATTTATAGGAGAAAAATTATGGCAGTAACAAAGAAATCGGATATCATTATTCCGGAAGTGATGGGTGAAGCCATCAATGCGAAGATTGATGCTCTCGCAAAGTTCACACCTTATGCAAAGGTGGACAAAACTCTCGTTGGAGTCCCCGGAGACACCGTTACTGTTCCGGCTTGGAACTATATCGGTGATGCGGAGGATGTCGGAGAGGGTGAATCTGTAACTCCTACCAAGCTCACAGCCTCAGAGACACAGTTCACAATCAAGAAGGCCATGAAGTCCGTGTCAATCACACAGGAAGCAATCAATTCCGGTCACGGTAATCCTGTCGGACAGGCTGAGTCACAGCTTGCAAAGGCAACAGCCAGCAAGGTCGATAAGGACGTTGTTGAAGCTTCCTATGGTGCTCACACCATCGTTGACAAGAGTGCCAATGTCATTGGTTACAATGCAATCGTTGATGCAGTAACCAAGTTCGCAGATGAGGAAGATGACGTTGAGAAGACAATGTTCATCCATCCGGAACAGGAAGCTACACTTCTGAAGGACACCAACTTCATCTCTGCTGACAAGTTTGAGAGCGGTGTCGCTGTCCGTGGTTCAATCGGTAAGATTGCCGGATGTTGGATTAGAAAGTCCAAGAAAGTCAGAAAGGTTGAAGGCGTTATCGGTGTTCAGGGTGTTTACACCATCACTATCGGAACAAAGGCAAAGGCCAATGACGCTCTTACCGTCAACGGTATGAAGATTGTCGCTGGTTCTTCTGATTGGGACCTGACAACTGATACAACTGCTGGTAATGCAACTGCAATTCAGACATTCCTCAATGCTTCTGAGGATGAGAGACTGACTTCGTATACTTGGACTGTCGCTTCCAACGTTGTCACGGCAACTGAGAAGTCCGGAAAGTATGGTGCTGGAAAGCCTACCATTTCAGTTGACCTCGGTGTTAGCGGTACTCTCGTTGCAACAGTTGCAGAGACAACCAAGGGTGTCAAGCCTGTCACAGCACACTATCTCTGTCCGATTCTCAAGAATGAACCTGATTCACCTGAGACTGAGTACACAGAGGATGAGGCTCCGGCTCTCACAATCTTCCTGAAGGCCGATACCAAGGTTGATGCTGAGTGGTTCCCAAAGAGTCAGACCCATGACATCACATCCGTCAAGTATTACGGTGTCGCACTGACCAATGATGCCAAGGTTGTTCTTGCCATGTATGGTGTTTCGGCCTAAGAGCAAGGTGGTGAACCGATATGATAATTAGTGTAAGTGAACTTGCACGTCTCATTGACGTGGAATCATATACCGAAGACAAGCTTCTCATGATTCTTGATGGTCTGGAAAAGATGATTCGTAATAAGACGAACAATCATTTCCACGTGAAGACCATCAGATTCGATTTGGAAGTTGTCAACGGCCAATTGGTCGGTTCCTTCCATCACTTATCTGTCGGTGACACTGTTGAGGTGTCTGAATCACAGTATAACCAGAATTATCTGTCTGACATCACTGCAATCAGCGATGGTGTGATAACTATGAGAAAGCCTCTTCAGGATGAGGATTCTCCGATAACAATCACAAAGGTTGTCTACCCATCTGACATCATTCAGGGGGTGGTCAACCTTGTTGATTGGGAAATCCACAACCGTGATAAGGTCGGTATCAAGAGTGAAAGCCTTTCAAGGCATTCGGTCACATATTATGACAACGGTGACGGACAGATGTACGGTTATCCGAAATCCATGATGGATTTCATCAGACCTTACTGCAAGGCAAGATTCTGAAGGGGGAACGATGAAACGCATTGGTGGTAACGTGGAAGCTGTCATTCAGACACGCACAGTGTTGACAGATGGCATAGGTGAACAGTCGGAGACATGGACTTTGGCAAAAAAGGTCAAAGGTTTTCTGGACTATGCCGGAGGACAGGGCAACATAAGAAACTATGGCACGAAGTTGGAGGAATCATCTTACATCTTCATCTGTGACTACACTGATTTGGGTGTTGATGCGAGGAATTCACGGATGGTCATAAACGGAAAGGTCTATGAGGTTTTGGAGATTGACAATCCCATGGAGATGAATGAGCACCTTGAAATCCAACTGAAGTATCTTGGAGTCGCATAATGGCTGATTTTGTGATTTTCGCTGACAACACCGTTCAGGTGAACCGGATGATTGATGCTGCAGTCAACCAATGGCTTGAGGAATCAGCCGGAGAACTTGAAGCGCAGACCAAACGCAATACCGCTGTCGGTCTGGTTGCCGGAGGAAAGACAAAAGGCGATTGGTCGCACTATGTTTCGGAAGCCGAACAGAAAGCCGTCATCGGAAACCCTGATGAAAACGCAATCTGGGAGGAATTCGGAACAGGTGAATATGCACTTCATGGAGACGGACGTAAAGGTGGGTGGTACATTCCCATCGGAGACGGTGAAGGAATGATTTCTGAAGCCGTTGTTCAGGCATATCACTTCAAGGTGGTACACGGCAAAGACGGTATGAGATTCGCTTATACGGAAGGCAAAAGGCCGAAGAGAGCGTTTGAGAATGCCAAAAATGCTTGTGAGCAACGGATTAAGGATGCACTCCTCATAAAACTCAAAGGACTGGAATCAAAATGACAACTGAGACCCTGAAACTTATCAACACCATGTTGACCGGAGCAAAGTTAAACTATGCGTTTCATACGTTGAAGACTCAGAATGTCACTTATCCTTATTGGATTGGTGAATTCACTGAGGCTCCACCGGATGATGAAACCGGACACAGACAGTCAACGTTCATACTGACTGGAACAACTGATGGAACATGGAGCAGTCTTCAGGCTGAAAAGAAAGCCATTGAAGCACTGTTCCGTGAGAAAAGGGCAATCCATTCAAACAACAATGCTGTTGCCTTTTTCGTGGAGAACTCTTTTGAGGTTCCAACACAATTGGACACCTTGAAGCGAATACAACTGAACATATCCGTTCAGGAATGGAGAAATTAAAATGGCATATGAGGAACTGAAATTCAGTGGTATCACAAACGATACCCCAAAGAACATCCTTCTCGGCGCTGGTACTATTCACAAGAATCTCATGCTTGGGTATTACACAAAATGTCAGTCTATTGACGATAATGCTCTGCATATTGTCGCAGATAGTGCAACACCATCATCTGGAGAAGTGAATCTTTCCACCGTGAAGGCCAAGACCGCTCAGAGTGTTGATGTCGGTGATTATGTCAAGCTTGTCGAAGGCAAGTGGAACTTTGAGGATTCAATCATCGGTGCAACACAGGACGGCAACAAGCTCACAATCGAGGTTGAGCGTCTGAATGTTGAACCGGACGGTGCTCTTGTCAAGGTCAAGGGACTGGAATTCAAGATTGGAGAGACAGCTACACTTGAGGTCAATCTGCTTGAAATCACGAAGGACAACATCAAGATGCTGACCAACGGTGAAGAGGCAAGTTCGTCTTCCTTCTCCGGATACGATGAAATCATCTCCAAGGCTCAGATTGAGACGGGTGATTATTTCAAGAACTTTGCCTTTATCGGACATCGCACTGATGGAACTCCCATCATTGTCATTTTCGACAATGCAAAGTGCACAAGCGGATTCAGCGCAGACACGAAGAACAAGGAGAATTCAACATTCCCAGCAACGTTTGAGTGTTATGCTGACATTTCAGACAATCCGAACAAGCTTCCTTGGCACATTCTTATTCCAGCAGCAAGCTAAGTCGGAACTTCCGGATTCTCAATCACCCAAACGTCTTCTGATGTTTGGGTGATTTCATTTTATCAAAGAGCTTTTTAGAGAGGAAACAAACATATGGAACTCAGAAAACTGAACGCAAAAGACCTTTTCAGGGTCGCAAACATTCTTAACAAGATTGGAATCGCAGAAATCAAGAAGGTCATCGACACAGAGAAGTTTTCCAAGCTGATTGTGGACAAGAATGCAGACAAGGATTCAATCTCATCACTCATCGGTGTGAACATCGTGTTTGATGTTGTCGGCCTCATTGTCGGTAATCTTGAAAAATGCGAGAAGGACATCTTCTCATTCTGTGCAAGTGTGACCGGAAAGGCAGACAAGGAAATCAGTGAGATGAGCATGAGTGAATTCATGGACTTGCTGATTGCAATCGTCAAGAAAGAGGAATTCAAGGATTTTTTCAATCGTCTGTCTATGTTGGTCAAGTCGGAGTAAATGATTTTCTGGACTTGTGTGCCAAGCGGTACACAAGCCCGTTTGAGTTGCTGGATATGCTGATAGAGCAATCTTCCTTATCCGGTTTCATTCTTGATTTGAACAGAATCAGGACAGAAGAACAGGTGTGGGACGTTTGGCTCTATAAGTGCACGGACAAGAATTTTGAGGACTTCAGAAGAAGCGTACTCGGTTCAGGGTCATCCAAATCCGGTGATTCAAAGACTGACATAGCAAAAGCGGTTGAATCCTCCCGTAATGCTTTGGCTGAATTCTACTGACCCAAGAATGATGGGGGATTTGAACAATGAACATATTTACCATTACAGGTGAGATTGTGCTGAAAGGAAGGGACATAGCTGAAAAACAGCTTGTCAACCTTCAGGGAACAGCAAGCAATGTCTCTTCCAGAATGGAGAATTCTTTCAAGCGGTTGGGTAGTGTCATCCTGACCGCTTTTTCTACAAAAGCACTTATAAATTTCTCAAAGAAGCTTGCTGAAACAAGTGCGACAGTGCATGAGGAAGTCGCTCAGTTCAAGGCCGTCTTAGGAGACTTGGGAGATGAGATGACCAAGCGCATTGCCAATGTCAGCAAGCAGACCAGAATCTTGGAGACAAGGCTTAGAAAGACTTCAACAGCCGTCTATGCCATGATGCATAGTTCCGGAATGGAAACTGAAACCGCACTTGACAATACTGAACGTTTTCTGAAATTTGCTTCAGATGCAAGTGCTTTCTATGACAAGAGCATGGAAGAAGTCCAGTCGGATTTACAGTCTTTCATGCGTGGAGTAACACGTGCTGGTTATTCAATCGGCCTCTATACATCCGAACTTCAGCGCAATGAAAAGGCCATGGAGAAATTCGGTGTCAAGTATGAGAAGCTGAATCAGGAACAGCGTTATTCCGTCATGCTGGATATCATTGAGCAGACCTATGAGCTTGCCGGAGTTACCGGACAGGCTACACGTGAGTCTGAACAGTGGCTCAACGTCACAAGCAACCTGAAGGAAGCTTGGAAGCAATTCAGCGCAGTTCTCGGTCAGCCGATAATGACTGCTCTTCTCAAGCCGATGAAGGATATCACGAATACCCTTCTGAACTGGAAGACAAGGCTTGAAGGTCTCTATAAATGGTGGGAAGAACATTCTGATGTCGCAGAGGAAATCAGAGACAAGTTCATAATGATTGCCACGGCAGTTGGAATCGCAGCGACGGCTTTCGGTGCTTTCACTCTTGCCAAGACAGTTCTGCAAAACCTTTTCAGTATATTGACCGGAAGTGCATTCACGGCTTTCCTTGTCGGATTGGGTCTGATTGCCGTTGTTCTCATAAGACTCTGGAATACTAACGATGAATTCAGAGCTAAGATGACGGACATCTGGAATAAAATCAAGACGGAAGTTGAACCTCTGATTACGTCATTCGGAAACCTTTTTGACTCAATCGGAAACCTAATTAAGACAGCTTGGGATGAACTTCTCAAACCTGTTCTTGTCGGTCTATGGAATTTCCTCAACCGCAATGGTGACAACATAATCACACTTCTGACAAAGGCCGTTGATACTGCAACTGCACTTGTCGATATGGTCACGAACCTGATTAAAGGTGATTGGACAGGTGCTTCAAATGCTCTTCTGACCGCATTGACGAATATCAAAGATTTCATCGAAGGAGCTTTCAAGCTTGCTCTTGATGCACTTGGAGTTGACTTTGATAAAGTCAAGGAAAAAGCTGATTGGCTTATCAATGAATCATTCCTTTCTCCGGTCATCAAACCAATTGTGGAATGGGTAAGTGAATCTTGGGAGACATTCAAGAATGCTTGTCTGACAGGTGATTGGTCTGCAATCCTTGGTGAAGGAATGAAGTGGGCAACCATCGGAATCACATTCGTTGAAATAGGTGTTGGTCTGAAGACTCTTCTGACTTCAATCATCACTGCAATAACCGGACTTTCCACTCTTGGAATACCATCCGGAGTGCTTGCATTCGCTTGTCTCTCAATCGGTGTTCAGTTTGTTGAAGCATGGAAACAGTCAGATTATGATGCTTTCATATCCAATATTCTTGTTGCATTGAGTGCTGGACTTGGAACATTGGCTCTGACCGGAAACGGCAAACTTTCAATGCTTGTGATGACGATTGCCATCAATTTCAAAGTCGGAGAATTCCTTGAGAATTTCGATGAGAAAATCAGGGAAAAGGTTATTGAGTGGAGTACACCGGAAGAAGGCGATAATCTGTTTGTAAAAGAAGCAAAGAAAGAAGGTCTCTTTCTCAGTATTCTGTCATACATCTTCAGTCCGAATAAGAAGTTCACAATTCCGGCCTATGCTGAAGGTGGAATCGTAGACAAGCCTACACTTGCTCTGATTGGTGAAGCCGGAGCGGAAATGGTCATTCCGATGAAGAACCTTCCGAAACTTGCCAATGCGGATGCAGAGAAGTACGGAATCGGTTCAAACATCTCAATCGGAACAACAGACTCAAAGAGCATTGCAAGTGAAGTTGTCTCTGAACTGAAGAGTATTCTTGATTTCAGTGCTTTGGGATTCAACATCAAAGATTTCATCTCCAATTTGGTCAGCGAATTCACGAACAGCGAATTCGGCAAGGCCATAATGAAGGCTCTCGGTTATACCGTTCCGGAATCAGGTGGTGGAAAGGATGATGGAAGTGGTGGTGGAGGAACTGGAACCAATACAACAAATCCTTCCTTCTGGGAAAAGCTGAAATCTACGGCTAAGAAGTTTTACGATTATATCTTTGATTCTAACTCTCTTTGGGATGGTAAGGTCAGTGAAATCGCAGCGAAGATACACGATAGCCTTGAGAACATAGTCAATTATGTCCAGTCTTACGTTACCCCGTTATTTGATGCAATCACTGAACTTCAGAACCAACAGGCAGAGAAGGAAATCGAAAACCTTGAAAAAGAGTTGGAGACAATCAAGGCAACTCATGAAGAGGCTCAGGAAGCTGACAATGAGTATTATGCCGGAAGGCTCCAAGAGCTTTTCCATATGCTTGATATCGGAGCAATGAGCTATGAGGATTACGCTGATGCTGTTCAGAAGCTTGATGATGACGTTCAGGCAAACAAGAACGAAAGGGACAAGGAAGAAGAGGAAAAGCAGAATGAACTTCTGACCAAGAAAGATGAGCTTGCTAAAAAGCAGTTTGAGGCCGAAAAGCGTACATCTATTGCAATGGTCTGGGTGAATTCGGCTCTTGCCGTCATGAAGGCATTCTCCGAACTTGGGCCGATTGGTGGTGCAGTTGCAAGTGCTCTGATTCTTGCGACAGCCGGAGTTCAGACAGCTACAATCGCACAACAGGAATACACTCCGATGCTTGCTGAAGGTGGTGTTGTGGACAAGGCCACTCACGCAATAATCGGTGAAGACGGTGCTGAAGCGGTTGTTCCTCTTGAACGGAATCTCGGTTGGGTCAACGGATTGGCAAATGCACTTGAACCTACAATCAGTGCTCCAAGGATTGATTACACTCCACAAATTCAGACGATTAGTGAGCAGATAGACGAAATGAAGCAGATTCTAGCTAATTTCTTACCGATGCTTGCAAATCAGAACATCGTTTTGGATGGTGCGACAGTCGCAAGAAAAATGACTCCGTATCTTGACGGGACACTTGGACAGCGACAGCGTTATGCGAACAGGGGACTCTAAATGCTGAAACATATTCTTTTTGGAAAAATAGACTCGTTTGAGGAATTGGGTCTGATTCTCACAAGCTCCAACATCGAAGCTCCGGCTCTGAAATCGAGCTATGTCAAGCTTGATGGTGCTGATGGTTCAGTGGACTTCACTGAGGCTTTCGGAAGGGTTTTCTATGAGAACCGGAAGCTTCAATTCGAGTTCACCTATGGTGGAGACCCTGATTCATTCGCAGACAAGTTCAGTGAAGTCCAGAACAAGCTTCATGGCAGACGGATGGAAATCCGTATCTCCGATGATGAGGAATGGTGGTATGAAGGAAGGCTTACCGTTGACAAATGGAAGTCCTCAAAGGCTATCCGCAAGATTACGGTTGAGGCCGAATGTGACCCTTACAAGTACAAGAACGTTGTAAGAATCTATTCGATTACCGCTAATCCTCAAAGCGTTGTATTCAAGAACAGCCGGAAGAATGCAAGTCCGAAACTCACATCCGATGTTGCCGTTTCGGTCGCTTGCAACGGTAAGTCGGTCACACTGACTCCGAATGTCAGCGCAACCGATGTTCTTGAATTCACGGAAAAGTCCAACACTCTGACAGTGACAGGCAGTAACGCTTGTACGCTGAAAGTCGAATGTGTCATAGGAAGTCTGTAAGATGTATAAGATTTATCTTGGAAGCTCTCTTGTGTTCGATGATTCGGACATAAGAGATGAAAGGTTTGTCGAAGAACCTACACTTGAGATGGAAGTCGGAAAGGCCGGAACATTGAAGTTCTCGGCCTATCCGAACCATCCGCTTTACAACAGTTTCTATAAGCTGACATCATATGTCACTCTGATGAGGAATGATGAAGTCCTTTTCAAAGGAAGAGTCTTGTCCTCTGAAGACAATATGGTTGGTGCACGTAAAATCACAGTTGAAGGCTCCTTGGCTTTCCTCAATGATTCGATTATCAGACCATATGATTTCTCAGAGTTCACATATCAGCGCAAGACTCCGGCTCAGTTGCTTGAATGGTATCTGACCCAGCATAACAGTCAAGTTGAATCAACCAGACAGATTGCTCTTGGCACTGTGACCGTAACTCTTCCGGAAGGACAGTATCTTGCCCCGTCAACACGCTCCTATGACAATACGCTGTCCAACATCAACAAACAGCTTCTTGACGAATGCGGTGGATGTCTGATTGTCAGATACTACAACGGGGTGACTTATCTGGATTATCTTTCGGAGTTCACAACTCAGGTAGACCAGACGGTTGAGCTTGGAAAAAATCTTCTTGACATCACGCAGACGGTTGAGGCTGATGAGCTTGCGACAATCATAATTCCGCTTGGAAATGATGAGGAAATCGAGGTTGAGTATGTTGACCCTGATACCGGAGTGATATCAACCCAGACAATCAGAAGGCCGATAACCATTGTTGGAGTCATTGACCCTGAAACTCATGAGGAAATCACTGTCGATTATATCCGCAACGAAGACCTGATTGATGAATACGGTGAAATCTACAAGAGTGTCGAGTTTGACTGTGACTTGCGCATTGACCTCTATAATGAGGCCAAGGCTTACGTCAACAGTCTTTCCATGCTTGCACGCACAATCGAGGTTTCAGCACTGGATTTGAGCAGAATCAACGTTTCATTGGATTCGTTCAGAATCGGAACCAACGTTCATGTCAAATCCGCTTATCATGGTGTGAATGATGTTGTTCCGGTCACAAAGATTTCATTGAATATTCTTCATCCGGAAGATTCTCAATTGACTCTTGGAAATACCATTTCATCATTCACGGAAAACAATACCCGTGAGAAGAACAGGACGAACAAGGTCATTGAGAAAATCAAGGATGATACTGATGAAGAAATCAGGAAAGTGGCCTCAACTCCGATGCTGAAATTATCTTGGGATTCTGTCAACAATATTGCCAAGATGGAACAGACTGATACGGACAGGCTCGTTCAGTATCCGGTGACAGGTGGAAAAATCTATGTTGACTGCAATGACTATTCCACAATGCACAACTACAAGACTGTGACCAATACCCCGTCAAACAAGATGATGTTCTATGCACTCTATCCGGTGACTGATTCGGACGGAGACATAATCTATCATCCGTTCTTTGCGATGCAAGTGATATCGAATTCCGGAATCAAATGGTATGACGTGAATGACACATCATTTGTGACGGAAGTGACAAACATCTTTGTTGTCGGTGTTCTGGACATGAAGAATGACATGACACAACTCTGGGGTGTAGGATACAGACCATCTGAGGCCAATACTAATGTCTTCATGAATTATCTTGCAACCATTGATGATGTCACTGATTCACTTCTTGATGCATATTGTCAGGCAACCGGAATTGACCAGATTTTCAGCAAAATTGCTATACTCCAAGCTTTCATCGGAAAACTGAGAGTTGCAAATATCAATGCCGGACTAAACGGATTTGAATTTGTTGTTCAGACATATGATTCTAACGGTGACTATAATCCACAGTTCTATATCAAGCACGGAAATGTGAATCTATTACGGGTTGACCCAATTCTAGGCAAAATCTACTTTGGAGATGGATTCTTCTATGATAAAGCAGATGATTCTGTGCACAGCATAGGTGATGGGATTGTTATCAGTTCTGATGGCTCGGTTACTCTAAGCGGAATCACGTTGAACAACACTGAAGACGGATATGCTGATTTTGGAAGTGCTCTTTTCCGACAACAGAATAGAGGACAATCACTCATTACAATTAACAATTCCACAGGACAGGGACGGACTCTATATAACAAAATGATGGATGTCTATGACATCAAAGTTTCAGGAGCAACGTTTTGTTCCCGTTGGTTCCCGTGTGCCGTGTCTTCTGACTCTTCTTTGGTTTATGCAAGACTTGTTCGTGAAGACATTACTAGTGGTTGGGGTTATAGAGTTGATTTGTATGGTGTTGAATTTACCAATTCATCAAAGTCAACTGTTATAACAAAAGCATACAGATATGAATCTTCTCAGACTGACATAAACCCATTTACAACCGGAACAATTGTCTCTTTCTTTTATGGAGGAAATGTAATGGAATTAAGAAATCTTCCAACAAGTGATACTGGATTATCAGCCGGAAGAATCTGGAGTGATAATGGAACATTAAAGGTGGTGGAAGCATGATGAGAAACTGGATTTGTACTGCTATCGGCATAATAGGTGGAGCAATTACTACCTTCATGGGTGGATGGGATATGGGTGTCATGACTTTGGTTGTCTGCATGGGGATAGACTACATTTTCGGCCTGATAGTTGCCGGAGTCTTTCATGCAAGCAGAAAGACCAAGACAGGAAGACTTGAATCTCATATAGGCTGGAAAGGGTTGTTCCGGAAAACATGCACTTTGATGTTGGTCGGTATCGGCTCAATGCTGGACAGATATCTTGGAATGGATTTTCTGAGAGACGCAATCGTGATTGCATTCATCGTCAATGAGGTGATTTCGATTGTGGAGAATTTAGGTCTAATGGGTGTTCCAATTCCCAAGAAAGTCAAGGACGCAATAGAAGTCCTGAAGACAAAAGCGAATTGACCACATCTTGACCACGAAAACCGGATTAAATCCGATATGCTGATTGAACCGATTTATATTGATTTGAATTTCTGTTTCACATAAAATGTTTCAAGACAAAGTGTTGTAGAAATCAATATGAATCGGTTTGAATCAGTTTGTATTTTTAATTCTACAGACCTCCCATGTTGAGTGCGTGTTAATGATGTCACGGGTCAAATAACCATACCGTTATAAACCTTTATAAAATAAAGAAATAAAGTGTTTTTTCTGTGTCGG
>Ga0129317_1001263_pt1 | contig 19697 bp, 20 predicted proteins | sample Cm1ome_FD_94430 | JGI IMG/M metagenome (GOLD analysis project Ga0129317, IMG submission 94430) | Eastern black-and-white colobus group fecal microbial communities from Wisconsin, USA - Cm1105 metagenome | ecosystem: Host-associated > Mammals > Digestive system > Large intestine > Fecal | place... | reverse complement strand
GCGTCCCGGGGAATACTTCCCGGTGTATGAGGACGAAAAGGGTACTTACATCCTAAACTCCCGGGACATGTGCATGATCGACCATTTACCGGAACTGATGGAGGCCGGGGTGGACTGCATCAAAATCGAAGGCCGGGCCAAGTCCGCCTACTATGCCGCCATTGTCACCGGTGCCTATCGGCACTGCATCGACGATGCCTTTGCCGGAAAGGAACTGGATCCCGTCTGGCGGGAGGAAGTGGAGCATGTTTCCCATCGGGTCTACTCCACGGGCTTCTATTTTGGCCAGCCGGGGCAGTACACGGAAAACTCCCGGTATATCCGGGAGTGGCAGATTTGCGCCAAGGTGGATTCCTGTGACGAGACCGGAAAGGCGGTTTGCAGTCTGAACAACAAGTTTAAGGCCGGAGACGCCCTGGAAGTGGTAGGTCCCGACCTGCGGCCCTTCCCCATCATCGCCGGAAATATGGCCGATCTGGATGGCCAGCCCCTGGAGGAGCCGAAAACGCCCCAGATGAAGTTCACCATCCAGCTTCCGAAAGCTGTGCCGCCTATGAGCATGCTCAGAAGAAGCGTTGACCTGTCGGCAAAGTAAGCAAAAGTGGATCATAAGGCAGCGACCAGCCACAGCAATTCATACTGCCGTGGCTGGTCTTATGTTCTTTTCCGTGATAATATGAAATCGAGTAGGCCATCCAGTCGAAATTGGAGGTGTTTCTTTTTGCAGGAAATCATTGCGAAATTAACAGCAAAAGATGATAAATACGCTTGTGCGATTGCAGATAAAATTATCGCCGAAAGTTTGGATACCGATGAATGGTATAAATATTTTGATGATTTTGCTTCCCTGCTGAATCATCCGAAGTCATTGGTACGAAACCGTGTGCTCTATATTCTTGCCGCCAATGCACAGTGGGATGATGAAAATCGTTTTGATGCAATTCTTGATGATTATCTTACTCATGTCACAGATGAAAAACCGATAACCGCCAGACAGTGTATCAAGGCTTTGGCGCAGGTGGGAAGGGCAAAACCGCAGTTGATCCCGAAAATAGTAGATTCACTTCACAGTGTTGATTTGTCAAAATATAAAGGCAGCATGCGCCCACTGATCGAGCGGGATATCGCAGAGACCGAAAAGGCATTAACACTGTAAAATTCCAGTTTATAGAACAGAAATATTGGTGTATTTCTACCCCCGTATTTTCGCGCAAAAAAAGCAGACGACATGACTCTTCGTCACGCCGTCTGCTTTTTTCCGTCCTAATTGCACCTCTGTAAAAACAGCAGGCCCACATTTGATCAGTTCTTCAAGCTCTGCAGCGGAGCAGGAATCCGCCCTCCCCGGGCGATGAACGCCTCGCTCCCCTCGCTGTGAACCGGCATCACCGGAGCAGACCCCAGCAGGCCGCCCATTTCCACCCGGTCGCCCACTACCTTGCCGGGAGCGGGAATGATCCGGACAGCTGTAGTCTTGCTGTTCACCATGCCGATGGCCGCCTCGTCCGCAATGATAGCGGAGATGGTCGCGGCAGAGGTATCCCCGGGCACGGCGATCATGTCCAATCCCACGGAGCAGACGCAGGTCATGGCTTCCAGCTTGTCCAGTACCAGGGTGCCCGATTCGGCGGCGGCAATCATACCCTCGTCCTCCGACACGGGAATGAAAGCGCCGGACAGGCCGCCCACATGGTTGGAGGCCATGACGCCGCCCTTCTTTACCGCGTCGTTGAGCATGGCCAGAGCCGCCGTGGTACCATGGGTGCCGCAGACCTCCAGACCCATTTCCTCCAGAATTCGGGCCACGCTGTCTCCCACCGCCGGGGTGGGTGCCAGGCTCAGATCCACAATGCCAAAGGGCACGCCCAGGCGCTTGGAGGCCTCCTGGCCCACCAGCTGGCCCATCCGGGTGACCTGGAAGGCGGTCTTCTTAATGGTCTCCGCTACCACATCGAAGGGCTGGCCCTTCACGCCCTGCAAGGCATGATGCACCACGCCCGGGCCGGAAACGCCCACGTTCAGCACGCACTCCGGCTCGCCCACGCCGTGGAAGGCACCTGCCATGAAGGGGTTATCCTCCACCGCGTTGGCAAACACCACCAATTTGGCGCAGCCCAGCCCATCGTTATCGGCGGTGAGACGGGCCGTTTCCTTCACGATCCGGCCCATTTCCGCCACGGCGTCCATATTGATGCCCGCCTTGGTGGAGCCCACGTTCACGCTGGCGCAGACCCGCTCTGTAACGGCCATGGCTCCCGGAATGGAGGCGATCAGCTTCCGGTCGCCCTCGGTCATGCCCTTCTGCACCAGGGCAGAGAAGCCGCCGATGAAGTTCACGCCGCATTGTTTTGCGGCAGCGTCCAGGGTCTTGGCAATCTCCACGTAGCTTTCGCACTGGCAGGCGCCGGCCACAATGGAGATCGGGGTCACGGAGATCCGCTTGTTGACGATGGGAATGCCGAATTCCTTCTCGATGTCCTCGCCTACCCGCACCAGATCCTTGGCCCGGGTGGTGATCTTCTCGTAAATCTTCTTGCAGCAGGTCATGAGATCCGGGTCACAGCAGTCCATGAGGCTGATGCCCATGGTAATGGTGCGGATGTCCAGATGCCGCTTCTCGATCATGTCCTGGGTCACCAGGATGTCTCTCTGATTCAGCATGGCCATTTCCTCAGATCCGGTGCATGGCTTCGAAAATGTCTTCCCGCTGAACCCGGATGCTCAGCCCCATTTCCTTGCCGATGGCGTCCATTCTGGTGACCAGTTCTCCCAGAGGCACATTGCACTGGGAAACCTCCGTGGCCATCATCATGGTGAAGTAGCCCTGCATAACGGTCTGGCTGATGTCCAAGACGTTAACGTTAAATTCCGCCAGAGCGGTGCAGACACCGGCGATGATGCCCACCCGGTCCTTTCCCACTACGGTTACGATCGCTTTCATAGCCTTGTCTCCTTAAAAATCATAGTCCGCCGCAACCCGCTTATCCAGGAAATGGTGGAAGTGGGTCTTCGCTTCCAGGTGCAGGGGGTTCTTTGCGTAAGCAGCCAGGGCCTCCCGGCTTTCAAACTCGGAATACAGGGCATAATCCATGCCATTAAAGGCCCGGCGGATTTCCAGATGGTTCAGGCCGGGAATTTTGCCCACCAGGGGTTCCAGAACGGATGCTACGATCTTCACGGCCTCGTCCTTGTCAACGCCGTCCTTCAGGGTGTACAGAACAATATGCTTTACCATACATGATTTCCTTTCTCAGCTAAAGTTTTAAAAAAACCGGGACAGCAGGCTGCCCCGGTTTTTGTTTGCGAAAAATTACTCAGCGTCCTCGGCGGCGTCCTCCAGCAGAGCCCGGATGGACAGGGAGATGCGCTTGTTCTCGGCATCCACGTCGGTGATCTTCACCTTCACGTCCTGACCCTCGGACAGAACGTCCTCGGGCTTGCCGATCCGGCGGTCAGCGATCTGGGAAATGTGGATCAGGCCGTCAACACCGGGCAGAATCTCGGCGAAAGCGCCGAAGGTCATCAGCTTCACGACCTTGGCATCCACAACGTCGCCAACCTGATAGTTGGTCATGAACTGATTCCAGGGGTTCATCTCAGCGGTCTTGTAGCCCAGGGAGATCTTGTGCTTCTCGGGGTCGAAGGAGATGACATAGACGTCGATCTCGTCGCCAACCTTCACCACGTCAGCAGGGGTCTTGATCCGGTTCCAGCTCAGCTCGGAAACGTGAACCATGCCGTCCACGCCGCCGATGTCCACGAAAGCGCCGTAGGAAGTCAGGGACTTGACAACGCCGTGGTACTTCTTGCCGTTCTCGATTTCGGCCCAGATCTTCTCCTGAGCGGCCTTGCGGCTCTCAGACAGCACGGCCCGGATGGAGCCGATGACACGGCGGCGGGCACGGTTGACCTCGGTAATCTTCATCTGCACGGTCTTGCCAACCTGGCCGGCCATGTCGCCGCCCTTGGCAATGCCAGACTGGGAAGCGGGGATGAACACACGGATGCCCTGGACATTGGCAACCAGGCCGCCCTTGTTCTCCTCGGTGATGGTGCCTTCCACGGTGGTCTTGTCTTCCACCCAGGCAGCCATGTCGTCCCAAACCTTCAGGCCGTCCAGCTTCTTCTTGCTCAGCTGCACGGTGCCCTCCTGGTCGTTGACACGAACCACGAAGACCTCGATCTCGTCGCCGACCTTCAGGATATCCTCAGGCTTCACGGAAGGATCGTTGCTGACTTCATCATAGGGGATGTAACCGGCATGCTTGGTGCCCAGATCGACCTGCACTTCGGTGTTGCCGATGCTGGTAACAATGCCCTTGACCTTATCTCCTGTATTTAAAGTCTTGATGGACTGCTCGAGAAGCTCAGCAAAGTTCTCCTCCTGTACAGTCTCAACATTGGTAATTTCACTCATAGTCTTGTTGACCTCCTTTATAATCCACGCCGGTGTCGACGCACCAGCCGTGATTCCAACATCGCTGACACCGGAAAAGTCCTCGGGATTCAGCTCGGACGCATTGTCCACCAGGAAGACTTTATCGCAGTGCTCTCGGCAAATCATAGCGAGACGGCCCGTGTTGGAACTTGTGAGGTCTCCGACAACGACCATTGCCTGACAGGAGCGGCTCAGGAATGCTGCTTCATTTTGCCTATACTCAGTTGCTTTACATATTGTATCAAAAATTTGCAAGTTAGTAAACTCTTTTTTTGCAAATTGGGCGCACGATTTCCACAAAGATTCCGTAGATGTTGTCTGTGAAACTATGCAAATTGACAAATCCTTAAGATTTTCTTGAGACGATGCCCAGCGTTCCAGGGCCTCCCGGGACTCAAAAACCAAAGCGTGGCTGCACCAGCCCGCGATTCCCTGCACCTCCGGATGAGACGCGGTGCCGATGATGATGGGGATTCGTCCCTCCGCCTCGGCGCTGCTCACAATGCCGTGGATCCGCTTGACGAAGGGACAGGTGGCATCGATCACCTCCACCCCGCGGTTTTCCAGCCGCCGGTAAATGTCCCGGCCCACACCGTGGGAACGGATAATCACCGTGTCTCCGGGATTGGCCTCCTCGGGAGTGTCAATCACATGAACGCCCAGTCCCTTGAATCTGTCCACCACATGGCGGTTGTGGATAATGGGCCCCAGAGTAACCACCCGTTTTCCCTGGGCCGCTGCCTGCTCCACCATCTCCACCGCCCGGTTCACGCCGAAGCAGAACCCGGCGCTTTTCGCTACCCGGATGCTCACTTACTTCACCTTCTCCGCCACGATTTTCTTCATGGCTTCCAGGGTTTCGGCAATATTCAGCTCAGAAGTATCCAGCTTCACAGAGTCCCGGGACATTTTCAGAGGCGCTACCTCCCGGTGGGTATCCTGGTAGTCCCGCTGCTGGATTTCCTTCAGGATCTGGTCGTAATTTGCTTTCTGGCCCTTTTCCAGCAGCTCCTTGGTTCGCCGGTTGGCCCGCACTTCAGGGGAAGCGGTGAGGAAGATCTTCACCGTGGCCCTTGGCAGCACCACTGTGCCGATGTCCCGGCCATCCATGACCACGTCGTATTCCTCCGCCACCTGGCGCTGCATGTCCAGCAGCATCTCCCGGACGATGGCGTGGGCGGAAATCACGCTGGCCTTCTGGGAAATCTCCTGGGTACGGATATCCCCGGTCACGTCCATGCCGTTCATGATCATGTGCTGAAGGCCTTCTTCATCGTATTCGATTTTGATGGTCAGCTCGTCGATGTACCGCTTGATGCCGTCGATGTCCTTGGGAGCTACGCCCCACAGGTCGAAGAAATAAGCAACCGTCCGGTAGATTGCGCCGGTATCCACATAGCGGTAGCCCAGCTCCTTCGCCAGCTGCCGAGCCAGGGTGCTTTTGCCCGCGCCGGCAGGGCCGTCAATGGCTACGGAAATTCTCTTTGTCATAGAAATCTTCTCCTTATCCTTATTGATTTCTCAGCTTTGCCAGAATGGCGGCCTCCCGGGCCACCACCTCATTGGGCGTCAGGCCCAGCCGTCTGCCTGCTTCCTCGGGAGACATGGGCTTTCCGCCCTCCAGGCCATAGCGCAGGGTCAGAAGCTGGCTGTCCTTTTCGTCCAGGCCGGACAGCAGATCCAATATCCGCTGACGCATCTGGAAGGCCGCCGTATCCTCTACTGCCTGCTCTTCCGCTTCCGCCTCTTCCTCCGGCTCCGGATGGCGTTTGGCCTGAGCCAGCATCCGGGCATCGTCCAGCATCTTTTTCACCACTGCCGTTTCTTCCACGGTCATGTGCAGGCACTGCGCGATTTCTTCCAATGTGGCATTGCGGCCCAGCTCGCCCAGAAGCCGCTCATCCACCGCCCGGTAGTCCTCCAGGGCCCGCCGCATCCGCTCGCCCATGCCGTTTTCCCGGGCCTGGATCAGCAGGGCCTTCTCCATGGCAAAGGCGATCCAGTAGTCCCGCATGGTGAGGTAATCTCCGCCTTCATAGCCGCACAGACCCTGCCACAGGCCCAGGCTTCCCTCCTGGATCAGATCCAGGAGCAGCACGCCCTTTCCTGCCAGTTCCTCCGCGAAGGAGATGACCCGGCTCAGCCCCAGCTCTGCCAGCTGCTGGCGGGCCTGCTCATCGCCCCGGGCGCAGTCTTCCGCCAGAACCCGTTCATCTCCAAAGGCCGGAGTGGCAGCCACTTCCTCTAAAAAACGCCGCAGGGGATCCTCCGGCTCCAGCTCCGTCAGCCGGCTGCCCCCTTTGACGAACTGCTTCTCCTGACGCAGCCGCAGGGCGGCTTCTCCCTTTCCCGGGCCGGGAAGATCGGCCACGTCCAGCAGCAGCCCCTGTTCCTCCATGTCCAGGAAGGCATCCTCCAACGCTTCCTCCGGCTGCCCTTCCAAAATGGTGAGCAGGGCCGCGGCGGAGATCCGCTCTCCCGGTTTTCTTCCTTTTAACAGGCCCTCCCAGGGGCTTTCATCCAGGGAAAAATCCCATTCATTCATTGAGAAAATCCTCCATTCCCAGGCTTCGGCCCATTTTTTGCAGCTTTTCCATGGCCTGCCGTTCGATTTGCCGGACACGCTCCTTGGAAACCCCCAGCTTCTTCCCGATTTCTTCCAGGGAATAGCAGGTTCCGTCGGCCATGCCGAAGTGAAGATACAGAATCTGCCGCTGGCGCTGGGTCAGGGAAGCCATCATCTGCTCCATGGTATCCTCCAATTCCCGGCGCACCAGGGCCCCGTAGGGCTGAAGGGCCTGCCGGTCTTCCAGCAGGGTGTAGAGGGTTCCGTCCTCTCCTTCTCCCGTGGGAACATCCAGGGAGCTGACCTCCGGGGTCAGCTGAATCAGCTCCTTCACCTTGCCCTCTGGGATCCCGCTTTTTTCCGCAATGGCTTCAGGGGTGGGATCCTCACCGGTTTCCTGTTGGAGGGCCGACCGGACGGATGCTACCTTTCGCATCCGCTCCGCCGTATGGGTGGGCACCCGGATGGAGCTGCTATGTTCCAAAACACACTGGGAAACACATTTCCGGATCCACTTCGTGGCATAGGTGGAAAACCGCAGATCCCGGGTATAGTCAAACTTCCGGGCAGCGGCGATCAGGCCGATGCTGCCCTCCTGAATCAGATCCAGCAGTGGCACCCCCCGGCCCGCGTATTCCTTGGCAATGGACACCACCAGCCGCAGGTTGGAGCCTACCATCTTCCGAATGGCTTCCTCATCCCCTTCGGCGCAGCGGCGTGCCAACACCTGCTCTTCCTCCGGTGTCAGCCTTGGGTACTCCTGCAGCTCCTGAAGGAACTGACGCGCGTCTTCCTCTCCGGTGCTGATGGGCACCTCCCGGTGCCTCTCCTGTACGTCGGTCATTGCTTGATTCCTTTTCTTTCCTTCATTTTATTGCGCAGGGCCAGAAGGTCGTCTTCTGTAGACACCTTGCCCGCCTGGTATTCCCGCTGGATGGTGCGGACGCAGTCCCGGAAGGCCTCCTCGTTTACCGGCCCCGTCTGCCGCTGGGCAATGCCCGCGATGTGGGACATTTCCTCGCCTGTCAAATCCGTCAGGCCGCCGATGCCGACCTCCAACCCCTGCTTTTCCCGCTGATACAGCTGGGAGAACACCTTTCCCAGCAAGGGTGAGGAGAACATTTCTTCCTTCAAGTCCTCCGCCTGGTTCAGCAGGGCAGGCTCCTGAAGGCACATACTCAGTACCATTTCCTCCGCCATGGCGGATTTCATGTTGTCATAGCGGATGGCCCGGCTCTTGGGCTGCAAATTCCGGGCCGGGGACAGGTCGATTTTTTCCTGCTGCTTTTTCTCTTTTGCCAGACGGCGCTTTCTCGCCCGCTCCACTTCCAGCTTCATGGCGTCCAGGCTGATCTTCGCCGTTTCCGCCACCCGTCCGCTATAGACCTCCCGCTGGACAGAGCTGCCCAGGGTGCAGATCAACCCTGCGGACTCCTGCAAATACTTGACCTTCTGGTCGTCGTCCCGCAGATCGTATTTCTTGAAAATGGCGTTTAACTGATATTCCACCCGGTTGGCGCTTTCCTCCAGCAGGAGCTTAAACCGGGCGGCGCCGAACTTCTTCAGGAACTCGTCCGGGTCCTTGGCGTCCCGCATTTTCAGAACCTTCACCTGAAGGCCCGCCTTTTCCAAAATGGGAATGGCCCGCTGGGTGGCGTTCTGTCCGGCGGCATCTCCGTCGTAGATCAGGATCACCTGATCGGTGTATCGGCTGAGCAGGGTGGCTCCATCCTCCGTCAGGGCTGTGCCCAGAGAGGCCACCGCGCAGTCAAAGCCGTACTGGTGCAGGGCAATGGCATCCATATACCCTTCCACCAAAATCAAATAACCCAGTTTGCTTTTCTTGGCCAGATTCAGGGCAAACAGGTTTTTTCGCTTGTTAAAAATCAGAGTTTCCGGGGAGTTTAAGTATTTGGCGGCGTTGGGATCGTTCTTCATAATCCGTCCGCCGAATCCAATCACATTTCCCCGGACGTCAATAATGGGGAACATGAGCCGGTCCCGGAACCGGTCGAACAGATTCCCGTTCTTCCGGGAAATGGTCACCAGGCCCGAATCCCGCAGCTCCTGATCCGTATAGCCCTTTCCCCGCAGGGCGTCCACCAGATTCGTCCAGCTGTCCGGAGCGTAGCCAATGCCGAATTTCGTCAATGTTCCCTTACTCATGCCCCGATTCAGGGCGTATTCCAGGGCGGCCTTGCCTCCCGGGGCGTACAGCTGGCTGTGGAAGAACCGGGCCGCCTCCTTGTGCAGGGCCCACAGCCGCTCCTGCTGACGGTAACGGCTTTGGTACTGCTCATCCTCCGGCACCTCCATCCCCGCCCGCTTTGCCAGGGCACGGACGGCGTCGGGGTAGCTCAGGCCTTCAATCTCCATCTGGAAGTTGATGACCCCGCCGCCCTTGTGACAGCCGAAGCAGTAGTAAATTCCCTTGTCCGGGGATACGGAAAAGGACGCGGTCTTCTCCCCATGGAAGGGGCACAGGCCGAACAGGTTAGAGCCGGAACGGCGCAATGTCACATACTGCCCTACCACATCCTCAATGGGGTTTCGAGCCGTCAGCTCATCCAGAAACGCGGGAGGAAACGCCATAAAACCAGCTCCTTTCCTGAAAAATATCGAAAATACTTCTTAATGTCTTTCCAAACGTTTTCCCAGATTCTCGCTATCCGCCTTGGGCTTCCGGCCCATGACAAAGGCAAGCCCCGCCTGACAGCACATGAGAATGGGTTCCAGAACGTTGGGCACCACAATCACCTCGCCTCGCAGGACGATGGGCACTGACGCGGCGCAGGCGGAGAGGATGGACACCCAGAAAATCCCCTTCAGCAGTCCCTGCTTTGCCTTGACCATGTAGGCAATGCCCAGCACCACGCAGGCCACCGCCAGGGTGGCCGCCAGAGGCGGCAGAATCTGACAGTTTCCCGCCTGGGGAATCAGGTCAAAATAGGAGCCATAAATGGTGTTCTGGGCAGCAGGGTTAAAAACGGTCACACTGTCCCCGGCGCTGGCCAGACCGACCGCGCACACCGGCAGCAGAATCAGAAACAGCTTCTGCATGATGGTTTTGTTCATTGCAAATTCCTCCCTGTGTGATACTTACCCGGAAAGAAATATTATAGCACATTATCCACGAACTTGCCAGCCCGTAGGAATAAAAATTTGGGTATATTTATCTACGGCGTAGCTATCCGTCATGCCGGCAATGTAGTCGCAGACCGTCCGCTCCATGCCGTCAAAGCTTAGCTGGGGCTGGAAGTCATCCGGAAGGGCTTCCGGGTGACTCACATAGTATTCAAAGAGACGTGCCAGCATCTCCTTTGCCTTGCTTTCCTCACCCTTGGCAACGGGATTGCGGTAGACCCGTTCGAACATGAACGCCCGCAGATCCTTCAGGGCCTTCTCCACCGCCGGAGTCAGACACACCGTATCCGCCTGGGAGGAGGCCTTGATAATATCCGTCACCAGGGTGTTGATCCGGCTGCTGTGGTCGTGGCCCAGGATATCCGAAATCGCCGTCGGGATATCGTCGTTGCTCAGAATCCCCGCCCGGATGGCATCGTCGATGTCGTGGTTCACATAGGCGATCTGATCGGAGCGGCGGACGATGATCCCTTCCAGGGTATTGGGCCAGGGATCCCCGGTGTGGCAGAGGATGCCGTTGCGCACTTCGTTGGTCAGGTTCAGACCCTGGCCGTCCTTTTCCAGGTAGTCTACCACCCGCAGGCTTTGCTCATTGTGGCAGAAGGGCTTTCCCAGGCACTCCGTCAGGGCCGCTTCTCCCGCGTGGCCGAAGGGCGTATGTCCCAGGTCATGGCCCATGGCGATGGCCTCCGCCAGATCCTCGTTCAATGCCAGTGCCCGGGAAATGGTGCTGGCGATTCGGGCAACCTCCAGGGTGTGGGTCATTCGGGTGCGGTAGTGGTCGCCCTCAGGCCGGAGAAAGACCTGGGTCTTGTGCATGAGACGCCGGAAGGCCTTGCTGTGGACGATCCGGTCAATGTCCCGCTGGTAGCAGGTGCGCACGTCCTCCTCCCGTTCCGGCTCCTGCCGGGGGCGTCCGCTGCTTTCGTCCGCAAAGGCCGCCTTGGGATTCAGGCGGCGATGCTCCTGCCGCTCCAATTCTTCCCGCACTGTCATAGATATCCTCCTTCCAGCACTGTTAATCCGGTTACATTACAGCTTTTTAATCGGGAAAAACAGATAGTCTTTCCCCGTCCGCGGGCAGGTAAAATCGTGAACCGCTCCCACCAGCGGGATTCCATGCGCTTCCAGATAGCTTATGCCTTCTGAAAAGCTATCGTCATTTTCCCGCTCCACAGAAAGATATTCATACCCGGGAATTCTCCATTTGGTCCAGCCCTCAGGAGCCTCCGCGTCATTCTCGCATTCCACTCCCGCAAGGTAAAGGCCTTTGCTGAAATCTTCCCAGGGATAAAACGCATGTGAGAAATCAGACATAGCACCCCATATGCCGCATAAATTTCCATTTTCATCTTTTTTCGCCAAATTCCGAATTTCTTCAAAATGAGAATTGGCGTCCGCCCATAATCTTTGAATAAAGCCCTCTCCGTCTAAAGTGGAGCCTTCTTTTCCTATGACCGTAAAAGACTCTTTTACGCACTTTTCAACTTTCATATGTTCTCCCGTCCACCGGGAACGCCCGGTACTCCTGGCCCAGTTCCATGGTTTCCACTGTGCCCGCCGTCATGTCGGTGAGCCGCTCTAAGAAGGCCTTGGTCTGCTTTTCCGGGAACAGGACTTCCAGTTCCACCTCGGCCCCAAAGTCCGTCTGCCGGACGATGCCGCCGAAGTTCCCAATTTCCAGCTTCACCCGCTCATAGTAGGGATAGGGGCAGGGCAGGTACAGGGCTGTCCACACCCGCTTCATGGATTTTCCCGCGGCATCCACGGCGATTTTCGCGCCCTTGGTATAGGCCCGCACCAGGCCCCCGGCCCCCAGGAGAATGCCTCCAAAGTACCTTGTCACCACGCATACCACATTATATAAGCCCTCCCGCTGCAAAACCTGCAAGATGGGCATTCCCGCGGTGCCTCCCGGCTCCCCGTCGTCGGAGAACCGGACGGCTCCGTCCCGGATGACATAGGCCCAGCAGTTGTGGGTGGCGTCATAGTGCTTTTTCTTCATTTCCTGGATCCTGGCCAGGGCTTCCTCTTCCGTTTCCACCGGCCAGATTCTGCCAATAAACCGGGATTTCTTTTCCACGAATTCGTCCTCGCCGAACCCAGTGGGAACCAGATATTCCTCCAAGGGTCTACCACTCCCCTATGATAAATTCTCTCACTCTTCCGTACAGAATATCATCCACGATGGTCTCCACCTCGATGCCCTCTCCGGTGTAATCCACCTTCAGAATCTTCGCGCCGTCATGGAGAGTCTCCACCAGACCGCCCTGGGCATAGGGCAGCCGCAAAAGGACATGGTGCCGGGCATGGCCCAGGCCCTGCTCGATGGCATGGAGCAGACCGTCCATGTTCCTTCCGGATTTTGCGGAAATGGCTACCACGTTCTCCCCTACCGGGATCTCCTCCGGGGAGACCAGGTCTGCCTTGTTGTAGCATTGCAACACAGGGGTTCCGGGCTTTGCCAGCTTGGAAATGAGCTTTTCCACAACCTCCACATGCTCCTCCCGGTTTTCGTCGGAGGCGTCGATCACATGCAGCAGCAGATCCGCGTATTCCAGCTCCTCCAGGGTTGCCCGGAAGGCGTTCACCAGATGGTGGGGCAGCTTCGCGATAAAGCCCACGGTGTCCGACAGGATCACGTCCAGGTTGTCGGAAACCGTCAACAGCCTGGAAGTGGTGTCCAGCGTGTCAAACAGCCGGTTGTTGGCGGGGATTCCGGCCCCGGTGAGCTGATTTAACAGGGTGGACTTTCCGGCGTTGGTGTAGCCCACAATGGCGACCACCGGAACGGAATTCTTCATCCGCCGCTCCCGCTGGACACCCCGTACCTTCCGTACCTGCTCCAATTCCTCTTCCAGGCGATTAATCCGCTCCCGAATGTGCCGGCGGTCGGATTCCAGCTTGGTTTCGCCGGGGCCACGGGTGCCGATGCCGCCGCCCTGCCGGGACAGGCTCTGGCCCATGCCGGAGAGCCTGGGCAGCAAATACTTGTACTGGGCCAGCTCCACCTGAAGTCTGCCCTCCTTGGTCTTGGCCCGCTGGGCAAAGATGTCCAGAATCAGGGCACTGCGGTCGATCACCGGCACGCCGATGATCTCCTCCAGGGCCCGGATGTTTCCGGGGGATAGCTCGTTGTCAAAAATCACCATGGTAGAGGCAGTGGCCTCCACCAGCATCTTCACCTCCAGGGCCTTTCCCTCTCCGATGAAGGAATGGGAATCCGGGGTGTGCCGGTTTTGCAGCACCTTGCCGGTGCAGAAGCCCCCGGCGGTTTCCAGCAGCGCGTCCAGCTCCTCCAGGGTTTCATCGGTGGCCGTTTCTTCCTTCGTAAACACGTCAGCGTTCAGGCCCACCAGAACCGCCCGTTCCTGGGTATTCTTTTCAAAATTTCCTTCCATTTTTCCTCCATGTCCCCATAAGGGTTCTCGCATCCTTATTCCAGTATACCACAGCCTGATACCCGGAACAATCCTTTTCCTGTGAATTTTCCAAAAAACAGGCAGAAAAATACCCGCACCACGAAAACCGTAGTGCGGGTATGCGGATTCTGTTTCTGTCTTACTTCAGGCCGAACCGCTTGTTGAAGCGATCAACACGTCCACCGGTGTCAACCAGCTTCTGCTTGCCGGTATAGAAAGGGTGGCACTTGGAGCAGATTTCAACACGAATGTCCTTCTTGGTAGAACCAGTGGTAAAGACATTGCCGCAGGCACAGCGGATCGTAGTCTGTTCGTACTTGGGATGGATACCTTCCTTCATTTCGTTCACCTCTTTCTTATCAGTTAAAGGGCACAATGGCCCTGGCAATCTTCAATCGCCCGGATATCATATCACAGCCGGCAGAAAAATGCAAGTGTTTTTTTCATTATTTTCTGATTTCCTGCCAAATCTCCGGATCCAGGGGACGATCCTGAAAATAGTACAGCCGATCCTTCTCCCCAACCTCCCGCAAAACACGACAGGGACTGCCCAAGGCGATGACCCCGGAAGGAATATCCTTCGTCACGACGCTTCCCGCGCCGATGACCGTATTGTCTCCGATGGTCACCCCGGGCAGCACCACTACGCCGGCTCCCAGCCAGCAGTTTTTGCCGATATGGACGGGGATGGCATACTGAAGTCCCCGCTGCCGCAGCTGGGGATCAATCGGATGTCCCGCCGTGGCAATGGTCACGTTGGGACCGATCATGGTGTAGTCGCCCACATAGATATGGTTATCATCCACCAGGGTCAGGTTGAAGTTGGCGTATACGTTTTTCCCGAAATGGACGTGCTTTCCGGCGAAATTGGCGTGGAAGGGAGACTCCACATAGCAGTTTTCACCCAGCTCCGCGAACATGCTGCGGAGCTTCTCCTCCCGGCGCTGCATCTCCACATGGGGAATGGCGTTATATTCCCGAAGGGTGTCCAGCAGGGCCAGCTGGCCTTCCATGATCTCCGGGACGCCGGGATCGTACACTTCTCCGGCGTACTGTTTTTCCTTCTCCGTCTTTTTCATCAGAAGGCCCAGTTGCCACCCCGGAAGATGGGAACCGTCTTCCCGTCCGCGCAGATGGCGTCGATGTTCATGCTGTCGCAGCCGATCATGAAGTCCTCGTGGATCATGGAGTCGTTGATGCCCAGGCTGCGGCACTCCTCCAGGGTCTTATTCTGGAAGTCCCGGATGGTGTCGGCAAAGCCCATGCCCAGCGCCAGATGGCAGGCAGCGTTTTCGTCGAACAGGGTGTTATAGAACAGGATCCCGCTTTCGCTGATGGGGCTCTTCTGGGGCACCAGGGCGCACTCGCCCAGATAGGCCGCGCCTTCGTCCATGGCCACCATGGTCTTCAGCACATCCTCGCCCTTCTTGGCGCCAACCTCGGACACCTTGCCATTTTCAAAGCGGACAAAGAAGTCCTCGATCAGAACGCCCCGGTAGGACAGGGGCTTTGTGGCATAGACGATGCCCTCCGCCTGACCCTTCTTCGGGGAAATAAAGCACTCCTCCGTGGGAATGTTGGGGTTAAAGTAAATGCCCTGGAGGGACTCGTCTCCGCCGCCCTTCCACTCGCCTTCTTCGATCATGCCCACCGTCAGGTCGGTGCCGTTGTCGGCGGTATAGTGGAGGGAACGGATGTTCAGGCTGTTGAGGTAGGCGCAGCGCTTCGCCAGATCCTCATTGTGATCCTTCCAGGCCTGTACGGGGTCGTCGTTTACACGGGAGGTAAACAGGATGGCCTCCCACAGCTTCTCCATGGCCGTGCTGGTACGCATACCCGGGAAGACCTTCTTGGCCCAGGCAGCACCGGGCACAGCGGCAATGCACCACTGCTCCTGATTCTCCCGGCGATCCCGGTAGGGCTTCAGGATGGGGTAAGCCAGCTGGTTGGCCTTGCTGACCTTCTCCATGTTGATGCCCTTCAGACCATCGGGATCCTCAGAAACCAGATGGATCCGGGCGGGCAGAACCTGGCAGAAATGCTCCTGCTTTGCCTTCTGCCATTCGGTAACGGTTCCCAGGGTCTTGACGGACTGGTAGCGGACATGGAGCTTCTGGAGAGAGGGATAGCTCCACTCCACGCTGACCTTCTTGGCCTTGGCCTTGTAGGCCTCCTCCACCACCATGAAACGAATTCCGGCTGATCCAGGTCGGCGTAGATCACGACCTCCTGGCCCTTCTGAACATTGACGCCGCAGCGAACGATGAGCCGGGCGTATTCTCTTAAAATTGTTTTCTTCATGGAAGATACTCCTTTGTTTTTAAGACTTTTGTTATATTACCAGATTTTACCCAAAAGGTCAATCGGTATAACCTCTTGCAATCCCCGGGAAACTGGAATATAATATAATAATGCGTACGGAATAACGCAAAATGCCTGGAAAGCCGAAGCTTTCCGGCATTCCATGCGTTATTCTGATGCAAAAATTTTGCGCCAAACGTCGCAAAATCCCTGCACCTGCTTTTTAAGCCCGGTGCGCCGGGCTTAAAAAGCTACGCATTGACTTCTGTCTGAATTGCAAAAAGCGGTTAAAAGAGCCGCTTTTTGCAATCGCACGCCTTTCGGCGTGCGAATAAGTCGCTATCGCAACTTATTCAGCAGACATTAATAAGAAAAATTTACAAAAACGGAGGATTCCCCATGCTGAGTCGAGAAGCCTTTCAGGAAAAGATAAAAAGTGGCCTGTGCCTTCTGGACGGAGCCACCGGCTCCAACCTGCGAAACGCCGGAATGCCCAAGGGCTGCTGCGCCGAGCAGTGGATTCTGGAGCATCCCGAACCGCTGGTTACCCTGCAGCGGGGCTACGCCCAGGCAGGCAGCCAGATCATTTACGCTCCCACCTTTCAGGCCCAGCCCATTGCCCTGAAGGCCGTGGGACTGGAAGGGCACACGGAGAAGATCAACGAAGCGTTGGTTGCCCTGTCCCGTTCCGCCGCTCCCGGATGTCTCATCGCCGGGGACCTGACCACCCTGGCCACCTTCTGCGACAGCTGGGATCCAGACTGCTTCGATGTGCTGGTAGACAACTACCGCCGCCAGATCCGGGGCCTTGTGGACGGCGGAGCGGATCTTCTGGCCGCGGAAACCCTGCTCTATCCCCAGGAGGCGGAGGCCATTCTCACCGCCGCCGAGCTGGAAGGCGCCGGGGCCGTACTCTATACCTTCACCATGCAGTCTGACGGTTCCCTGTTCTCCGGCGCCGACGCGGCTCCCATTTTAAAGGATCTGGAACAGGCCGGCGCTGCCGCCGTGGGCTTTAACTGCGTGGCCGCGGACAATCTCACCCCATTTCTGGTCAGCAAGCTCCGCCGGTATGTGAAAATCCCCCTGGTCTGCAAGCCCAACGCCGGAATTCCCGTGATCAACGACCAGGGAATGGCGGAATACGCCATGGGCCCGGAGGAATTCCGGGATATCCTCTTACAGTGCAAGGCAAATGGGGCTGACATACTGGGCGGCTGCTGCGGCACTACTCCCGATCATATCGCGGCCCTGAAAAATTTTTATCCTTAAGTTTTGTTAAAAATTTATTCATTTTTCTTGCCAAGCCAAAAAAACTTTGTTATACTATGTCTGTTATGAAAAACAGAACTCACTTTTTCGTCAGCCGTAAAAACGGACTGACCTGGCTGATGGCGCTGTGCCTGGTGGCTTCGGCAGTGACCCGCATTTGGTTTGCCGGTATGAAAGGATCCGGCGGACCTACCCCTGTGTGGAGTCAAATCGTTCTGCCCATTGCGGCCACCGTGCTGTTCGCGCTCATCGTTCTCCTGGACGGTAAGGAGCGTTTCTATCGTACCACCGTCCCCGTCTGGATGGCAGCCCTGTACTGCGGCCTGGCCCTTCAGCGCTCTGTAGGCAGCCGCCTGATACTGTGGCTGTTCTGGATTGCCCTGATCTTCTTTGCCACCCTCTACGGCGAAGTGGTCACCGGCAATCGCACCCATACCGCCCTGCCCATCATTCTGGTGGCCCTGGCGCCTCTGGGCTTTCTGCTGTACTACTGCAGAAACGCCCTGATCCACCTGGACAAGGACGTGCTGCTCTACTTCCTGCCGGACATTCTGGCCCTCCTTGGAGCGTTCCTGGTGACCTTTGCCGTGCGGATGGCTCCCCAGGGTGAGTATCACCCCACCTGGGGCGACCGAAGCGACGGCCGCCGGATCCGTTCCATTCCCGCCATGTCCCAGGTGGTTCCCTACATCATGGTGGAGCGGAACGAGTCCACCAACTACTTCTCCGAGTCCCTGGAAATCACCCACATTGACCGCTACATCCGTCAGAAGCGCCGGGAGGGACTCACCAGCTTCGGCATCAACCATGTGCTGCTGGCCGCCTACTGCCGGGCCGTGTGCCGCTACCCCGGTCTGAACCGGTTCGTAGCCGGTCAGAAGGTCTACTCCCGCGGGGAGGACATTCAATACTGCATGACCATCAAAAAGGAAATGCGTGCCGACTCCCCGGACTCCTGCATCAAGGTCCATCTGTCTCCCCGGGACACCGCTGACGACGTGTACCGGAAGTTCCAGGCCGTGGTGGACGAGGTGAAGAGCACCCCTCTGGATTCCGACTTTGACAACACCGCCGGTGCCCTGACCCTGATTCCCGGCGTGTTCCTGAAGTTCACCGTGTGGCTGCTGAAGCTATTGGACTATTTCGGTATGCTCCCCAAGTTCCTGCTGGAGGTCAGCCCCTTCCACGGCTCTCTGTTCATGACCTCCATGGGTTCTCTGGGCATCCCGCCCATCTACCATCACCTGTATAACTTCGGCAACCTGCCGGTGTTCGGTGCCTTTGGCATGAAGCGCCGGGCTACGGAGGTGCTGGAGGACGGCACCGTGGTAACCCGGAAGTATGTGGATCTGAAGTTTACCATGGACGAGCGGATTCTGGACGGCTATTATTACGCCGCTTTCTTCAAGCACTATAAGCGGATCCTGCTCCACCCGGAAATTCTGGATCACGCCCCTGAGGAAGTCCTGAAGGACATCGATTGAGTATGAAAGACGAAATTCTATCCTGCCTCTCCCCCCAATATCCTTGGGGGGAGCTTCTTAGCTTTCTCCCGGAAACCGATTCCACCAATACCCAGTTAAAGCGTCTGGCCAGGGAGGGCGCTCCTGAGGGCACCGCCCTGGTATCCGGACACCAGACCGGCGGCCGGGGCCGGAAGGGCCGCAGCTTCTTCTCCCCGGAGGGTCTTGGCATTTACCTGAGCATTCTGCTGCGCCCCAAATGTGAGGCAGCCCAGCTGATGCACCTGACCTGCGCCACAGGGGTTGCCATGTGTGACGCCATGGAGAGCATCACCGGCCGGCGGCCCGGCATCAAGTGGACAAACGACTTAGTCTATGGAAAACAAAAGCTGGGCGGTATTCTCACGGAGCTGGGTTTTACCCCTCAGGGCGGCCTGAGCTATGCCGTAATCGGCATTGGCGTCAACTGCTGCCAGCAGAGGGCGGATTTTCCGGCCGAGATCCGGGACATGGCCTGTTCCCTTGCCATGATGTCCGGAACGGAGATAAGCCGTGCCCAGGTGGCCGCCGCAATGCTGAATGCCTTGTATCAAATGAATGAGGTCCTGCTCACAGGCAAGGAAACCATGTTTGACCGGTACCGGCAGGACTGCGTTACCCTGGGTAAAAACGTTTCCCTGGTGCGGGGCGAGGAGGTTCGCCACGCCTATGCCCTGAACGTGGACGACAGCGGCGCGCTGGTGGTTCGCCTGCCTGACGGGCTTTTGGAAACGGTCAATTCGGGAGAGGTCAGCGTCCGGGGCATGTACGGATATCTGTAAATCGTGCATTTTCTGTAAAAATCAGGAAAACCTTCTTGCTTTTTTCCTTATGATTGGTTATACTAATTTGTAGAAAATAAATTCGTATGGAGGTTATTCACATGAAAGCACTGCTTAAGATTCTCACCGCTCTGGCTGCCCTTGTTGGCGCCGTCTATGCCATCGCTACCTATGGCGAGGAAATCGTGGCCTGGGCCAGAGCCTTTATCGCCAGACTGCCCAAGTGCCCCTGCTGCAAGGACTGCGATGTGTGCGAAGACACCACTGAGG
>Ga0129317_1001261_pt1 | contig 19740 bp, 23 predicted proteins | sample Cm1ome_FD_94430 | JGI IMG/M metagenome (GOLD analysis project Ga0129317, IMG submission 94430) | Eastern black-and-white colobus group fecal microbial communities from Wisconsin, USA - Cm1105 metagenome | ecosystem: Host-associated > Mammals > Digestive system > Large intestine > Fecal | place... | reverse complement strand
TCTATGTCCACGGTCACGACAACATTGAAATCGTCTGGAAGTTCAAAGACTTTCTGACAAATGAGGTTTGAGGCTAAAGCAAGCCGTTCACCGATGGTTGTCCATCTATGAACGGCTTGTAAAATCTCAAAAATTTTTTAGTTCCTACTTGACACAAGAAGACCTCTCCCGTCTGGGCCGCAACTACATAGAGGTCGGTAAGCTGACGGAAGAATTTTTCCCGCAGTACGATGTGCGCTTGGTCGCCGTTTCTGATGGCGTGGATAGTGACGAGGGCGATAACGAATTTACGCCGTTCCGCAATATCATGAACGAGTGGTATGCCAAGGACATCTCGAAAAAGCGGAAAATCGTCAACAAGATGAAAGGCAACGCTGGCATCCCGCTGTCCCAGCCACCCTATGGATATATCAAAAACCCGGATGATCCCCGGTTTTGGGTCATTGACCCGGAGGCCGCCGATGTGGTGCGGCGTATCTATGACATGGCCTTGGAGGGGTATGGACTGGCCGAAATCGCCAACGCCTTGGGAAAAGATGGGATCGTCAATCCCACCTACTATTGGCGGAGTAAGGGCGTCAACCGCAGCGGCTCTAAAAGCACCTTGGAGCCAACAAAATGGGGGCATACCACCGTCAAGAAAATTCTCACCTTGCAGGAGTACTGCGGCGATGTCATCAACTTCAAAAGCTACTCCAAATCCTACAAGATGAAACGGCGTATTGAAAACCCGGAGGAAAATCGGGCCATCTTTCTCAATATACATGAGCCGATCATTGACCGGGTCACATGGGAAAAGGTGCAGGCTTTTCAGAAAGGTACACGGCGCAAGAAGCCGACTGTTACGCAGGAGCCGAGTGTGTTCTCCGGGCGGCTGAAATGCCCCGAGTGTGGCGGCAATCTCAACTTCCACTTCAATCAGAAAAACCATGACATTAAGTTTTTCAGTTGTCAAAACCACAACTCCGGTTTGCGGAAGTGTTCAGCGACACACTACATCCGCCTGGACTTTTTGGAACAGGTGGTATTGTATGAGGTCAACCGTCTGGCAGCTTTTGCAAACGAATATGAAAGAGATTTTGTAAAAGCTATGCTGGGCCGTTCCGCAAAGGTGGCTGAAAATGACCGGGCAAGGAAACAGCGGGAACTAAACGCTCTGCTGGCCCGGGACAAGGAACTGGATATGCTCTTTGAACGGCTGTATGAGGACAATGTGGCGGGAAAGATCGACGATGCCCGGTTTGCAAAAATGGCAAAACGGTATGAGCAGGAACAGGGCGAAGCCGCTGGAAAGATCAAGGCCCTGCGGCTGGAACTAAAAAAGGCCGAGGGCCAGCAGATAGATATGGAGGACTTTCTGGAAACGGTGAGGCGGTACACCCATGTGACGAAAATTACCCAGCGCATGGTGTCTGAACTGATTGACCACATTGATGTGTACCACGCCGAAAAGCAGGATGGCGTGACCAATCAGCAGGTGGTCATCCACTACAATTGTATTGGGGCCTTTGAAGTTCCAGACCGCAAGAAGATTCCGGAGACCGACATCATCATGGAAACGAGAAAAGGCGTAGCTGTCAGCTACGCCCCGGCACAAATCGCGGTATGAACTTTGCAGAAAATAAAAATGCGGAGTGTCCGTTACAGGATACTCAAATCCTATAAGGACACTCCGCATGGTCCGAGTGACTGGAGTCGAACCAGCCTGACCTTGGTCCCAAACCAAGTGCCTAACCGATAGGCTACACCCGGATATTTTACTGTCACGATTATAGCACGAAAATCGTGCGATTGAAAGTTTTTCCTGTCTGTGGTCATTTATGTGGTCAAAGAGAATTTTTGACCCGGCTTTGCTGCCTGGAAAAATCCAGCAAACGCCCGTGTTTCAAGGGCTTCCGGGCTTCGGGTGTTTTGGTAATGGATGAAAAGGCCTATGCTCCCAAACCAACCAGCTAACCGATAGGCTATCCCGGATATGGGCAGGAGAGAACGCTCCCCTGCCCATATTATTTTACAGAATCATTCCGTAAAGTCAAGTTTTTTCTCTGTCAGCCAGACACACCTTTGTCCCTGCCAAAGCCATGGCGAACACAAACCAGAAGATACACATGACTCTCGGATAGTTCCACAGATAATCGGCCAAACCGCAGACCATGGCACCGCACAGCGCGGACGCCGCGCCGCAGGTGATGGTCCGGGCCGCGGAGCTCCCACAGTGGCGCACTGCCTGGGCAGAGCGTTTGATGTTCCACAGCATAGAGCTCACAAAGCCCACGACACCCAGCAGTCCCGCCTGGATCCAAACCTCCAGATAGAAGTTATGGGAATGCACAAAGGGCGCTTCCGCATGATAAAGGTTGTAGTCCCGGATATATGCCTGGGTCGCTGCGGTACCAAGGCCCGCACCGGAGATTGGCCGGTGCCGGATGACCTCCAGAGCCGCCTGATAGAGAGGAACACGGCTGGCCGTAGAGGAGTCCGCCGGATTGCCGATGGTCAAAATCCGATTCCAGATGGTAGCTGGCAAAAACGGAACCGCCAGACAGCACAACAGGATAAAAGCCGGGATCAGCTTTGGCTTCCACAAAAATACCATGACCACCATGGCACAGGCAATGCCAACCCAACTTGCCCGGGAGTAGGTCATGCCCAGGGCCGCTACGCCCACCACAAAAATGCCCGCAGCGACGGCCTTGCTCGCCAGATGCCGGGAACTCAACACCAGCGCCAGCACCAGGGGCAGCAGCAGAATCAGAACCTCCGCGAAGGTGTTGGGATTGTCAAAGAAAGAATATACCCGCCCGGGCATCCCGGCATTGACCTTCAGGTCCACGAAGGAGGCGTTGACCTCGATACCCTGAATTCTCTGGACGATGCCATAGGCACCGGACACCGCCACGCAGACGGCGCCGCCGGCTGCCAGGCGCTTTAGGTCCCCCTCCGACCGGACGGCGCTGACCGTCACCAGCACGCACAGTGCCGCGGAGATATGGTAAAACAGGAACCGCAGAGACAGAGAGGGCGCATAGGACAACAGCACCCCCAGGAACACAGCACCGAAAAGGATCAGGGGATAGAACCCAATACCGGCCAGGTCCAGCCGCATGGCTTTCCGATGCATGGCTCCGGCGTGGAACAGCACCAGCAGGAGCACAAAGCCCATGAGACTGTATGCGTTGTTCCAGCGGGAGAATGGGATCACCCACAGCAGCATAATCAGCCATGACTGGGCAATGGCCGTCTCCTCACCCATGGCAAAGGCCAGGCGGGCAAAAAAGCTGTCCTCAAAGGTCAGCCGCAGAGTGGTGTACAGCCGGTATAGCAGCTCTCCCGGCAGATTGATGATCCAGGTCAGCAGGCGGCACAGACAGCTTTCGGGCCATGCCCGCGCCACCGTGCCCTCCCGGCACAGCACCCGCAGCACCCGGCTCTCGTCGATCTGCCAGTTGCACCAGCCACCGACAGCGGCCAGGATACGGTGAACCGCGCTGCCGTCATAAACAGACAGCAGCACCGTCCAGAGATGATAGAGATAGCTTTCGCGCAAAAGCGTCATAAATCGGGTCCTCGCTTTAAATTCGGTTTTTCATGCGGTACATCTGGGTCAGGATGAAGAAGTGTCCGCCCTTCACCAGATTGGCCACCATCTGTTTATTGGGGGTCAGCCCCATGGGGGTGATCTCCGCGATGGCCTTGGCCATATCCGGACGCTGGCACAGGGCCTGCACATTCTTCTGGCGCTTACGGGCGGAGATGTCGTTGCCTACGGCGTACTCGTTGCCGATGGCGATCAGCAGACCCGCCCAGTTGGAGTTTTCCCGCCACTGGGGCCGGAGCTCCTCCAGCTTGTACTTCTTCACCAAGGCCTCCTTCCGCTCCATGAAGCGGTCAAAGACCTTCTGGAAATCCTTCATATAGCGGTGGGTGGCGGAGGAGGGATTCAGGAAGTAGCGGTACAAAGGCTGCTCCGTCACCGCCAGCTTTTTGGCATTGCAGAAATACTCCATCAGGAACAATTCGTCCTCCAGATAAGCCCCCTCAAAGGTCAGCCGGGCGGAGCGGATGACATCGGCGGAAAAGAGATAGCGCCAGATGAAGCCGTTGAACACCGGGGCCGTCAGGCGGTCGCCCAGCAGGGGCGCCACGATCTTCTCCCGGACACCCTGCCCGTCGTAAACCCCGGCGGGCAGAAGGGGCTCCACATATTTATTGCCGTTGGCGTACAGATTGAGATGGGCGCAGCCCACGGTATCGGCGCCGGTCTGCTCCCGAAGGCACCACAGGGTCTCCAGCGCCCGGAACTCAAAGCGGTCGTCAACGTCCAGAAAAGCAATGCACTCGCCCTTGGCCTCGTTCAGACCCAGATTCCGGGCTGCGCTGACGCCGCCGTTCTTCCGCTTATGAAACACCCGAATGCGGTCATCCTCCGCCGCGCAGGCGTCGCAGATGGCGGGGGAATCATCGGTGCAGCCGTCATCCACCAGCAGCAGCTCCCAATCGGAAAAGGTCTGCTTGACCACGCTCTCCACACACTTTTTCAAATAGGCCTCCGCCTGATACACGGGGACGATCACAGAAATACTGGGCATAGTATCACTCCTCCAGGATATCGCAGAATATCAAATTGATTGTACTCCATTCCGGGAGGAAGGTCAAGGAGGGAAAGACGCCGCAAAGGCGTCCTTCCCTCCTTGATCCATTCTTTCAAAACGCGGACAGGTCTCCCGACAAGCCGGCCTCGGCCAAATGCCTTGCGTGGGCCTGCAGCTCATCAAAATTCGTGACGCCGTCCTCCCGCTTCAGCGCCTCCCGCACATCTGGCGGCAAGGTCTGAAAATACTCATAGGCGGACAGGTCCTGGTCCAGCAGGTCCGACAGGCAGAGATAGCCCGGCATTTGATGCTTCATCTCCATTCACCTCCGGCGTTAGCATGTCCGGAAATCATAGGGAAGCACAGGGCATTTTCTGGAAGTCTGTCGAAATTTGTCACCGCTTATCTCACGGCTCTTCCCAGCGGTCGACTGCCGCCAACCGCTTGGCCAGAATGTTTCCCTGGCTGTCATAGGCAGTGACGGAACAATACGTGCCGTAGTTCTTTGGCAGTACTTGCCCCTGAGGAACAAAAAACCACCGTTCTCCCCTGCTGTCAGTCTCCAGGTCCGCCACGTCCAGATGGACCGTCTGCTCATGCCACTGGTCCTGACCGTCTACATGCCGCAGGCAGATCTCCAGGGTCACCACCTCCGGGTCCCAGACGCAGCCGTACACATAGTCGTACCCACTTCCCAGTTCATCGTCTTCTCGGAAACTGGGAACATAAGTACTCTCTTCATAGTGTCCGGCGGCAAAGGGCCGTCCCTCCTCCCGGTCCACGGTCAGCACATACTGGCACCGCCAATTCAACCACCCCGCTTTTTGATAGACGCCCAGGCAGACAGTGTCCCAGCTCTGGGCCAGCACCAGCCATTCCTCATAATTTCTTTCCAGCAGCGCCTGGGTCTGGCACAGCGTTTCGGCGGGTGCCGCCAGCAGGTCCTCCATGGTCCTTTTGTGGGCCATCCCCAGCGTCAGGTTTCGGGGCAGCAACACCCAGGCCGCCGCCAGCAGCGCTACTGCGGCAGAACACCAGCGAAGGGCTTTCCGCCGCCGGGTGGTCAGTCGTTTTATCATGGCAAGGCCCCCCAATTCAGCGGTATGGAAAACGACACGTCATAGCCGTGCTCCTGATAGGACGCCATCACCGCTGTCTCTCCCAATCCCACAGGAAGCAAATAATACCAGGCTCGATACCCCGCAGCGGTCCAGTTGTCCTGTTGGCCTGAGACCGTCAGGAACCGGTTCTCCGGGGATCTGCCCAATTCCAAAAGGGACGTTCTGTATGGCCGCGTGACTACTACCGCCAGATACCGTTCCTCCGGGAACAGCTCCGCCCAGTTGGTCCCCGGCTGAATCTCCGTCACCCGGGCCGCACAGACCCGCACCGTGGTTGTGCCGATCTCCACCCGGATGTCGGTATCGTCGCCATCCAGAAATTCGTAGACCTTCTCATATGTATACCACTGAGAGGGCCAGAAGCGGGTCATCAAATTCTCCTTCACAACGCCCCACTCCACCTGGGTCAGCAGCATCAGCACCAGCACTGCCGTCAGCGCCATGGCGGCCCACTTCAAAATGAGCCACCGCAGCGGATACTGCTTGTTCAGCTCCCGGCTCACCTCCGCCGGGTCGCCCATGCGCTGCATGGTGCGCTCTTCGGCCAACGCTTCATCATACCCCAGATCTAGCAGGCCGCAGATGTGGTCCTCCATATGGGCGTCCAGCTCTGCCCGCACCGCCTCCCGCTCCGGCCCCGTCAGCCGCCGCAGGCCGGAGAGCACCCGGTCTGTATACTCCCGCCTGGTCATGTCACGCCATGGTCAGGCCCGCGCTGGAACGCAGCACTGCGTTGACAGCGCTGGAATAGCTCTGCCAAGCCTCCGTCTCGGTTTTCAGCGCCGCGCCACCCTTTCGGGTCAGATGATAGTATTTCCGCATCCGGCCCGTGGGGGCCTCCTGCTGATAAGCCTCCACATAGCCGTCCTTCTCCAGGCCGTGGAGCACTGGATACAGGGTTCCCTCCTTCATCTCAAAGGTGTGGTCCGACCTGCGGGCCAGCTCCATGATCATCTGGTAGCCGTACATGTCCTCGTTGGACAGCAGGGACAGCACCAGCAGCTGGGTGTGTTCGATATTCTGCTTCTTTTTCATACACATCCCTCCACGGATTTTTATACCTAGAAATTCTATGCTTATTATACATAGCGTTTCTAGGTAAGTCAATCAAAAAAACGGGCCGAATTTTGTCAGCCCGTTTATGTAAACTCACTCCGCTTCCAGTCCCAGCAAGGCCCGCCCGTGGGCACTGAGATGTGGCTCCAGCCAGTCATAGGAGAGACGGAAGGTCTGCGGTCCCGCCGCGTAGGGTGCCAGCTCGTAGGCGGAAAAGATGACCACCATGCCCTCTTCGTCAAAACTCACCGTATAGCTGGTCCAGTTGGCGATGATGGCCTCATAGTCCTCCCAGTAACCCTCCGCCGGGACGGTACCGTCCTCCAGCCAGAGCTGTGCCTGCCGAATGATCTCCCCGCTGACGGCCTCCTGCAGCTCCGTGCCGTCAGCCAGCAGCTCCGGCCCAAAGAAGGTTCCCTCCTCCAGGTCAAAGTTCCAGCCCAGCTGCCAGGTATTTGGATGGGCGCCGCCGGTGTTGGTGTAATAGAGGCCCGCCACACTGATGATCCGGTCCGTCTGATAGACAGTGCAGTCCAAGGTCAGCTCATAGGGCGTCCACTGGACATCCCACTCTCGCCTCTGGGTCAGGTCCTCCCCGGCGCTGGCCACGAACTCCGGAAACTCCTCCGCCGCGGCCCATTTGCCGAACTTTTCATTGAAGGCCGCCGCAGCAGATAGGGCCTGCTCCTCCGCTTCGTTCCGGGTCTCGGTGATGGGCGTCCCGTCCTCCCGGACCGCCGTCAGCACCGGCAGTTGAAAGGTGTAGGAGGCCAGCAGGGTGCCGTCCTCTGCTTTTGCTTCATCGCTCCACTGCGCCAGCTCCACCTCATACCGGACCGTCTCCGATTCCTCCAGTTCCGGGTCAGATGCAGCAGGCGGCGGACTGCCGGTCACCATGGTCATGGTAGCAGCGCCGCAGCCGGTCAGCAGCAACGTCAGCAGCAGTGCGATCAGTGTCCTCATGGGCAGCTCCTTTCAGGTCTATCGGATCACAGGCCCCTCTCGCCACAGGCTGCCGCCCACGGCAGCGGACAGGTCGGGGTACGCCAGGGCGTACAGGTCGGAGGCGCGGGCTTCCAACTCGAACAGCTTCCGGGCCTCTGGCCCCAGCTGCCGGACATTCGCTGGCTTGGTCAGCACGGGCACCGGCGCCGTCTCCCGCATCCGGGCCAGCAGGGCCCGTCCGGTCTCATTGCAGGCCAACACTCTCAGGTAAGGGACCGTCTCCGGGAAGTCGGCAGGGGTCAGGCCCAGCCAGGCCCACAGCACCATCCGCTGCAGCCGGGTATAGGCATACCGCTTCGTCTTGGCAGTCTCCAGGACCTCTTCCACGGATACCGCCCGGCGGCTGGCGTCGCACAGGCGGTTCCAAAGGCCCTCCCCGCCCTGGTCCAAAGCGGCGAAGTCCGCCTCGCTCATACTCCGCAGCTGGGCCAGGATGGCCCGCTGGCAAGTCTCCCGGAACACCGGGGCCCGCCCCGCCGTTTCCTCCTCCAGGTAGGCGGTCTTCATGGCGGGGGCCATCAGGTCCAGGGCCCGCTCCCGCTCCCCGTTTCGCAGCAGGCTTCGAACCAGCGTGGCGGAGGCCAGTCCGCCCTCCAGCTCCGTGCCGTGATAGCCTGTCCCACGCCGCCGGACAGTCAGGGGACGGATGGCACTCTCCCGGCGCAGCAGGGCCTTGCAGTACTCCACCCCCAGGATGTTGTTGGGGGATTCCAACAAAGCGGCATCTTCCGGCGGCAACAGGGCCGCCAGGGCCCGCTGCCGGGCGGAGGCATAGCTGTCGCCCTTGGTCAGCTCCCGGCGGACCAGCTGGTCCATTTCCGGGCTCAGCAGGGCCTTCGCCGTCCACCCAAGGGCATCCGCGTCCCCGCACTCACTGCCGAAGGCGATATAGCTCACCAGGCCCGTGCCCAGCAGCACCTGGACGCCGCCGTCGGCAAACCGTTCCGCCGAACCGACAGCCCAAGGCAGGGGCAGTTCCAGCACCAGGTCCACGCCGCTCTCCACAGCGGCCTTTGCCCGGGCCTGACGCCGAACGATGGCAAAGTCGCCCCGCTGGACGAAGTCTCCGCTCATGACGCCAATGAGGGAGGTCTCCTGTCCCAGCAGGCGGCGGGTCTCCTCCAGCAGCCAGAGGTGCCCGTGGTGCAGGGGATTGTATTCTATAATGATACCCGCAGCTTGCACAGATTTCACCCCTAAGTGATGACAAAATAGTGACATTTCGGTAAAAATGGCGGTTGTAACCTGGGAAATCTCTGGTATAATTAAGTTGAGATTTTCCGCCCGAAGGCGGGACCCAGTTTCATTCTATATCATTTACGGAAAAGCCGCAAGGCTTTCCCCAAAAAGAAGAGGAGACGTTAAACATGAACATTCTCGTCATCAACGCCGGCAGCTCTTCCCTGAAGTATCAGCTGCTGAATCCCGAGACCGGTGCTCTGCTGGCCAAGGGCCTGTGCGAGCGCATCGGCATCGACGGCAAGTTCACCTACAAGCCCCAGGTGGAGGGCAAGAAGGTGCTGGATGCCATCGACGTGACTATGCCCACCCATTCCGAGGCCATCCAGGCCGTGCTGGACGCTCTGGTGGACGATGAGAACGGCGTCATCGGCTCCATGAAGGAGATCGACGCTGTGGGTCACCGCGTGGTGCACGGCGGCGAGGCCTTCAACAAGTCCGTCCTGATCACCGACGAGGTCATGAAGGCCCTGGAGGACTGCATCCCTCTGGCCCCTCTGCACAACCCCGCCAATATTACCGGCATCAACGCCTGCACCGCCGTCATGGGCAAGGACGTGCCCCAGGTGGCCGTGTTCGATACCGCCTTCCATCAGACCATGCCCGCCAAGGCCTACATGTATGCTCTGCCCTATGAGTATTATGAGAACGACAAGGTCCGCCGCTACGGCTTCCACGGCACCAGCCACAAGTATGTCGCCGGCCGCGCCGCCGCCATGCTGGGCAAGAAGCCCGAGGAGCTGAAGCTGATCTCCTGCCACCTGGGCAATGGCTCCTCCGTCACCGCCATCGACGGCGGCAAGTCCGTGGACACCTCCATGGGCTTCACTCCCCTGGCCGGTCTGCCCATGGGCACCCGCTCCGGCGATCTGGACGCCGGCATCCTGCAGTATGTGATGAACAAGTACAACATGAACATCGACGAGATGCTGAACGTGCTGAACAAGAAGTCCGGCGTGCAGGGCGTGTCCGGTGTTTCCTCCGACTTCCGCGATCTGGAGAATGCCCACAAGGAGGGCAACGAGCGCGCCGGTCTGGCCGTTGACATGTTCAACTACGGCGTAAAGAAGCTCATCGGCGCTTATGCCGCTGCCATGGGCGGTGTGGATGCCATCATCTTCACCGCCGGTGTGGGTGAGAACTCCGCCAACCAGCGTCTGGCTATCGCCAGCGGCCTGGAGTTCATGGGCGTGAAGATGGACGCCGAGGCCAACAACGTCCGGGGCAAGGAGACCGTCATCTCCGCCGCCGACTCCAAGGTGAAGGTCCTGCTGATCCCCACCAACGAGGAACTCATGATCGCCATGGATACCGCTTCCATCGTGAAGGGCTAATCTTCAATTTCATGAAAAGGTCCTCTCTGGAATCCAGAGAGGACCTTTTTTCGGGTCCGCTGGTTACGGCTTTGTGTCTCCCGCAGTGTTGTCGCCATTTAGGTTATGGTAAACCTTTAGATCGGCGCCATCCGTTCCGGGAATGATGGGCTTTGCTTTCTCTTTGCCGTGTTTGGCCTTGCCTTGGATCAGGGGCACAGGCTCCTGATCGTTGCGGGGCTGGGTGTGCGTCCAGTCAGGCCGGGCCATGCCCTGTTTCGCCATGAAGATCACCTCATATCTAGTCTGTCCCCGGCAGAGGAAGATATGCGGTTTCCTTTTACCCTTCGTGCTGATAGGAAGGAGCTGCCGCTCACATTCGGCGCTTTACGCGGCCCCGCATTCATACAGAAAGTGCAGCCCCAAAAGCAGGACTGCCCGATAAATTGGAATTTATCGATTGAATTAATCGCTTCATATTACCTATTTTGCATAATATCAATTTCATAAAGCAGTATTTAATATTTCTTTCTAGCCTCTGCAATCAGCTTTTGACTAGTCTCTTTAAATTCCTGTAATTTTATTCCTAACATTTGCGGCGTTGTCTGTTGAGTGAATTCACTCCATGCTTTATTCATATTGTTATAATAGATTTCAAAATCTTTGAGATCATATGCATATGTATCATATAACGAAATAATCTCAATCCACTGTGTCAATACATTTTCTTCAAGAAGCTTCATGATCTTATTGATATTATTTATTTTATTCAATTGAATAGTGCAATTTACCGATATCATTGCTTTATTTAATTTCATCAATTCTTCAAAAAATAATTTAATTATCTCAGAATGTGCATTTTCCCTTCTTTCGCTTCTTTTCATCTTAATATCAAGCCACTTCCCAAATATAACCAAAATGACTCCGTTACATATTATTTCTACAAAAACTTGAATCCAATCCTTTACTTCCATTTCTTAACTTTTCTCCTTTAATAAAATATTTCATCTCTACAAATACCGCTTTAACGTCCTGCCTTTATGATAGCAGTTCTCGTTCATATCTTCAATTTATCCAGTGAAATTACCGGTACGCTTGTCATTAGCATTTCTGGTAAAAGGGACATGTGCGGCCCCCGCTTGCTCCAGGCCGCTGACTGTGGTATACTATATTTATTCCAACGCGGAGGTGTTTTCATGAAAAGCGTCAAACCCGGACGGGGACCGTCGGCTATGGGGACTGTCGGCTCCGTCATCTCCGTCATCTTTGGCATCTTCTGGACCATCACCGCCGCGTCCATGGGCGCGCCGGGACTTTTTCCGCTGTTCGGCGTGCTGTTCGTCATCCTGGGCATCGTTCAAACGGTGTATAATTTCAAAAACGCCACGGGGAAAAACCGCTATTCTTCCTTCGACATCGTGGAGGACAGCGAGGAGCCGGACCCGCTGAACACCCGCTTCGGGGACGCGTCCCAGAGCAGCCCCGCATCCGGCGACGGAGAATTCCGTTTCTGCCCCTATTGCGGCGCTAAGTTAGGCGCAGAATTTGAATTTTGCGGAAAATGCGGCAGAAAGCTGCCGGAGATTCAGTAAGGAGCTATTATGAAAATCGCACTGCAATTCGCCATGCCCTCGGAGCTCCACGCGCTGCCCGGGGCCAGGGATCTGACCCCCATGGAGACCATTTCCGGTGTCCCCTTCTTTGAGATCGCGCCGGGTATCCCCGCCTGCGTGGGCGGTGTCAGCAAAGTCAACGCCGCCATGGCCGCTGAAATTCTCTGCCTGCGCTTCGGCGTGGACATGATCCTGAACGCCGGTGTGGCCGGCTGCGCCACAGACCTGCCCACCGGAAGTCTGGTGGTAGCCTCCGAATTCGTCCAGCACGACGTGGACACCACCGCCGTAGGCGACCCCATCGGCCTGGTCTCCACCGTGAACCAGGTGGCCTTCCCCACCTGGGAGCCGGAGCGCTGCGTGGATATGTTGAAGGCCCTGGGCACCCCCGCCGTCACGGGACGGGTGGCCACCGGCGACTGGTTCGCTGTCAAGGGCGAGCGCTCCCACTGGATCGCCGACACCTTCCACCCCACCCTGGTGGAGATGGAGGGCGGCGCCATCGCTCAGGTGTGCCTGCGGAACGGCGTGAAGTTTGTTGCGCTGAAATCCGTCTCCGACCACCTGTTTGCCGACAATCAGGCGGAGGAATATTTTGATTTTGGACACGCGCTGGAGGAACTGGGCAAGGTCGTCCTGCCCTTCGCTCTGGCGCTGCAAAAGGAGGCGCTTTGATATGGAACGCATTGCCAGCTTTACCGTGGACCACAACAAGCTGGTCCCCGGCCTGTATTATTCCCGCCGGGACGGCGATATCGTCACCTTTGACCTGCGGTTTAAGAAGCCCAACACCGGGGACCTTTTGAGCAACAGCGAGATGCACTCCGTGGAGCACCTGATTGCCACACTTCTGCGGAACTCCGAGGACAAGGAAGCCGTCATCTATTTCGGCCCCATGGGCTGCCAGACGGGCTTCTACTTCCTGTTCGACAACCGGCTGCTGTCCCTGGAGGGCGCCATTGAGCTGCTGAATGAGGTGTTCACTGCCGCAGCGGAATTTGAGGGTGAGATGCCCGGTAAGAGCGCTGTCGAATGTGGAAATTATGTGAACCTCGACGTAGACACCGGCAAGGGCGTCTGCAAGTGGTACGCGGACCTGATTGCCGGTTGGACCGTGGAAAAGCTAAGCTATTGGGCCCCGCAAATACCCTTTGCGTGACATTTGGCCCCAGTCTGTGGTAGGCTGGGGCCAAAGTTTTGAAGGGCGGGCTGTTTATGGCATCCGTTGGAACACACATCAAGCACCTGTGCGCCGCCAGGCAGATGACCCAGGAAGAGCTGGCGGAGAAGCTGTTCAACACCCGGCAGGTCGTGTCCGCCCGGAAAACGGGCAAGGCTCTGCCTGATGTGGAGACCCTGGAGCGCATTGCGGCAGCACTGAGCGCGGATGTAACAGAGGTCATCTACAGTACGCCCCAGCCCCCGGACCTCTGCCGGGTAAAGCACCGCTGGGCGCTGATTGGCAGTAAAATAGCTATTATAATAGGTATTTATTATATTACTTAAGAATAGAGCTTATGGCACATGCCGCCACGACTTAACTTTTCAGTTTCACGACTTCAATTATGGAATCTCCTATCAGGACATCACAGGCAGCTGGTCTGTGAAACTGGACCTTGTCAATCTGGCGAGCAATGCAGGGAAGGTGTTGTACGAAGACGAAAGCGGCTGCCGCATCATTGTCCAGAAGGTTGATTTTAACGGCAACACATGCCAAGACGGTTACTGGGTCTGGTTCCGGGCCTACGGTAACTATGCCCGTACGGGCGGACAACTGGTGTCTGGCTACCAGTCCACAACTGTGGACAAAAGTTTCTACTTGAACCCTCGGACTCCACGGGACTTTCCATCCATTTCCATGGACGGTCTGGAGAAAATCACTGTCGCGGTGTCCGGACTCACCCACTTTTCTACCCACCATATTTCCTATTGGGATATTTATTGATTTTTCCGTATTTTTCTTTCAAAAACCGTTGACAAACCGCAAATCCATTGATATACTTGATAAGCCGCTTTGAATGGGTCTACAAGTGCGCCCTGGCGCCGCCCCCGACAGCGAGCCCGTAATGAAGGAGTTGAAACAAGTAATGAACGCAATCATCGTGACTGGCGGCAAGCAGTACAAGGTGGCTGAGGGCGACATCGTTTTCATCGAGAAGCTGCCCGTGGAGGCCGGCGACACTGTGAAGTTCGACCAGGTCCTGGCCATCATCGACGGCGAGAACGCCACCTTCGGCACCCCCGTGGTGGAGGGCGCTTCCGTGGAGGCCAAGATTGTCAAGAACGGCAAGGGCAAGAAGATCCGCATCTTCAAGTACAATGCCAAGAAGGGTTACCGCAAGCGTCAGGGCCATCGTCAGCCTTACACCAAGGTTGAGATCGCCAAGATCTCTGTCTGAGTATGACCACCGTTACATTCCGCACTGAGGGTGAGCGGATCACCGGATTCGACTCCCAGGGACACAGCGGCTATGCCGAAAATGGCAGCGACATCGTCTGCGCGGCTATCACCAGCGCCATTCGCCTGGTGGACGCCACCGTCAACGACGTGCTGGGCCTGGCGGCATCGGTCAAAGTCCGGGAGAGCGACGCGTCCATCTCCTTCCGTCTGCCCGGGGGCCTGAGCCCCACGGCGGAGAGCACCTGCCAGTCTCTGCTGACTGGTCTGATGGTCTACTTTGTACAGCTGCGGGACGAGTATCCCGACAACATCGAAGTTCTGGAGGAAGAATAATTCCTCCCCATTCTAAAATTCTTCAGAAAGGATGGTCCGTATCATGATTCGTATTGGTCTTCAGTTCTTCGCCCACAAGAAGGGCGGCGGCTCCACCAAGAACGGCCGTGACTCCGAGTCCAAGCGCCTGGGTCCCAAGCGCGCCGACGGTCAGTTTGTCAAGGCCGGCAACATCCTGGTCCGCCAGCGCGGCACCCGCATCCATCCCGGCACCAACGTCGGTATCGGCACTGACGATACCCTGTTTGCCAAGGTGGACGGCGTGCTCCGTTTCGAGCGCCTGGGCAAGGATCGTAAGCAGGCTTCTGTTTACGCTGCCGAGTAATCAGCACCTGGAGAGCCCCGAACTTCTTGTTCGGGGCTCTTTTTCAAGAGCAGGCGTCTGCATCCGAGGGCATGAGCTTTCGTGCTCCGGGATGCACACGCCTCAATGGGAAATACTATCAAGAACAACGGAGGTGTGTTCCATGGCAACTTCTTTTATCGACAAGGCCCGGATCACCGTCAAGGCCGGCAACGGCGGCAACGGTGTGGTCTCCTTCCACCGGGAAAAATATGTGGCGGCCGGCGGCCCCGACGGCGGCGACGGCGGCAAAGGCGGCTCTATCGTGCTGCAGGTGGATGACAATCTGTCCACCCTGATGGACTTCCGCTACAAGCGCAAGTATGTGGCCCCCAGCGGCGCTGACGGCCAGGGAGGCCGCCGCAGCGGCAAGGACGGCCAGGACCTCATCATCCGGGTCCCCCGGGGCACCCTGGTCCGGGACGCCGAGACCAACGAGATTATCAAGGACATGAGCGGCACAGAGCCCTACGTCCTGTGCAAGGGCGGACGGGGCGGCTGGGGCAACAGCCACTTCGCCACCCCTACCCGCCAGGTGCCCCGCTTCGCCAAGGGCGGTCTGCCCGGCGAGAGCCACGACGTGATCCTGGAGCTGAAGCTGCTGGCGGACGTGGGCCTGATCGGCTTCCCCAACGTGGGCAAGTCTACCCTGTTGAGCGTGGTCTCCAAGGCCCAGCCCAAGATTGCCAACTACCACTTCACTACCCTGTTCCCCAACCTGGGCGTGGTCTGGGTGGAGGACGGCGTCAGCTTCGTCATGGCCGACATCCCCGGCATCATCGAGGGTGCCAGCGAGGGTGCCGGCCTGGGCCACGACTTCCTGCGGCACATCGACCGCTGCCGCCTGCTGGTCCACGTGGTGGACGTGTCCGGCAGCGAGGGCCGGGACCCGGTGGCAGACTTCGACGCCATCAACGAGGAGCTGAAGCAGTACAGCCCCGAGCTGGCCACCCGGCCCCAGATCGTGGCCGCCAACAAAACGGACATCATGGAGGACCCTGAAAATCTGGAACGCCTGCGGGCCCACGTGGAGAGCCTGGGCTACACCCTGCTGGAGATCTCCGCCGCCGCCCATCAGGGCACCCGCCAGCTGGTGGGCAAGGTGGCCGGGATGCTGTCCATGCTGCCTCCCGTCACCGTGTACGAGCCGGAGTACGTTCCCAAGCCTCCTGTCATCGACACCTCCGCGCCTCTGGACATTCAGCGGGCCGACGACGGCACTTGGCTGGTGGAGGGGCCCTGGCTGCAGCGGCTCATGAGCAACACCAACTTCGGCGACTACGAGAGCCGCATGTGGTTCGACCGGCAGCTGCGGGAATCTGGCCTCTACCAGAGGCTAGAGGAGATGGGCATCCAGGACGGCGATACCGTGTCTCTGTACGACTTCGAATTCGAATATCAACGCTGAGAACCACGGCGGACAGGCGGCAGCCTGTCCGCCTTTTTTCCGCTGCTCACGATTGAGAAAATTATCCGATTTTTATACTCATTTTTGTGCATTTTGGGAAAATGTTTTTTCACCTCTTGACAGCGACGTCGAAGGAGCGTACACTTGCGCCAAGTTCAAACAAACAAACTGATGACGCAGACGAGTAAGCATTGCGGGTTTCCCTCAGAGAGCCGCCGGTGGTGGGATGGCGGCAGAAACGCCTTTGCCGAATGGACTGCTGAGGGCGGGCTGAACGGAGTTTTTTCTCAGTAAGCACCGACGGGCTTTTCCCCCGTTACCAAGGAAAGGCGTGTGATGGCACGTCGCTGAGCGGACGGGTATTCCCGTCAATTTGGGTGGCACCGCAGAAGTTTTCAGACTTTTGTCCCAAAGGAACCATTTGGAAATGGGTCCTTGTGGAACAAAGGTCTTTTTTGTTTCCTCCGACCCGCAAGCATGAAAGGAGCAATCACCATGGCAGCTGAAAAGAACAACATCCCTTATAAGATTTACCTGTCTGAAGACGAGATGCCGAAAGCCTGGTACAATGTCCGGGCGGATATGAAGACCAAGCCCGCGCCCCTGCTGAACCCCGGTACCGGAGCCCCCATGGGCTTCGACGACCTGCGTCCCGTGTTCTGCGACGAGCTGATCCGTCAGGAGCTGGACGACGACACCGCTTTCATCCCCATCCCTCAGGAGATCCGGGACTTCTACAAGATGTACCGCCCTTCTCCCCTGGTCCGGGCTTACTGTCTGGAGGAAAAGCTCCAGACTCCCGCAAAAATCTATTACAAGTTTGAGGGCAACAACACCTCCGGCTCCCACAAGCTGAACAGCGCCATCGCCCAGGCCTACTACGCCAAGCAGCAGGGCCTCAAGGGCGTCACCACCGAGACCGGTGCCGGCCAGTGGGGCACCGCCCTCTCCATGGCCTGCGCCTACCTGGGCCTGGACTGCAAGGTCTACATGGTGAAGGTCAGCTACGAGCAGAAGCCCTTCCGCCGGGAGGTCATGCGGACCTACGGCGCCTCCGTCACTCCCTCCCCCTCCATGGAGACCAACATCGGCAAGGCCATTCTGGCGGAGCACCCCGGCACCACCGGCTCCCTGGGCTGCGCCATCTCCGAGGCCGTGGAGGTCGCCACCTCCACCCCCGGCTACCGCTATGTGCTGGGCAGCGTGCTGAACCAGGTCCTGCTGCACCAGAGCGTCATCGGCCTGGAAACCAAGACAGCCCTGGATAAGTACGGCATCGTGCCTGACATCATCATCGGCTGCGCCGGCGGTGGCAGCAACCTGGGCGGCCTGATCTCCCCCTTCATGGGTGAGAAGCTGCGGGGCGAAAGGGACTACCGCATCATCGCCGTGGAGCCCGCCTCCTGCCCCAGCTTCACCCGCGGCAAGTTCGCCTATGACTTCTGCGACACCGGCAAGGTCTGCCCCCTGGCCAAGATGTACACCCTGGGCAGCGGCTTCATCCCCTCCCCCAACCACGCCGGCGGCCTGCGGTATCACGGCATGAGCAGCATCCTGAGCCAGCTCTACCACGACGGCTACATGGAGGCCACCTCCGTGGAGCAGACCAAGGTCTTTGAGGCCGCTGAGATGTTTGCCCGGGTGGAGGGCATCCTCCCCGCCCCCGAGTCCAGCCACGCCATCCGCGTCGCCATCGACGAGGCATTGAAGTGCAGGGAGACCGGCGAGGAGAAGACCATCGTCTTCGGCCTGACGGGCACCGGCTACTTCGACATGGTGGCCTACGAAAAGTTCCACAACGGCGAGATGACCGACTATATCCCCACCGACGAGGAACTGGAAGCCAGCTTCGCAAATCTTCCCAAGGTCCCCGGGCAGGAGTGATTTTACCAAACAAGCCCCCTGCGGCCGCAGGGGGCTTGTTGTATACATGCTCAACGGAGCGTTGCTTACGCTTTTTCGGAGTCGGCCTTACCATGGGAGCATCTACTTTCAGGAGGTGCTCCCATGACCTTTACTCCGATCGACCCGGCATCCTGGCCCCGGATGCAGACCTTTTACTATTTCTCCCAGATGGCGCCCACCGGTTATTCCCTGACGGTGGAGCTGGACGTAACTGCCTTGCAGCAGACTCTGAAACAGCGGGGCTTGAAATTCTATCCCGCCTATCTGTGGCTGGTGACAAAAAATCTGAACGCCGACCCGGCCTTCCGTCTGGCGAAGCGAGGGGGCCAGATAGGCGTTTACGACACTCTGACGCCCCTGTACGCCGTTTTCCACGATGACAGCAAAAGTTTTTCCATGATGTGGACGGAATTTGATCCGGACTTCTCCGTCTTTTACCGCGCCTTCCCGGAAAACCAGACCCGGTACGGCGCGGGCCACGGTCTTCTCTCTCAGTCGGAGACCCCGCCGCCTGCCAACGCCTATACCGTCTCCTGCGTCCCCTGGGTCTCCTTTCAGCACTTCGCGGTCCGCAGCTACGGGCTGAAGGACTACTTTTTCCCCTCAGTGGAAGCGGGTAAATTCGTATTCCGGGACGGCCAATGCTTCCTGCCCCTGTCCCTCACCTGCCACCACGCCGCTACCGATGGCTATCACGTAGCCCAGTTTCTGGAGCGGCTTCAGGCGGATATGAACGGCTTCTCCCGTTTTCTTCCTGCATAGAGAAACACCCCCGTGCACAGCAAAATCTGCACCACCGTAGAGGCCGGAGTGGACAATCCCAGGTGGAACAGGGACCCGGGCGACACATAGCTCATCAGGAACGCCACCGGCAAACGAACCCCCAGGGCACCCACAAAGCCCTGGACCATGACGAACAACGTCCGCCCGCAGCCGTTGAAGTAGCCGATGAAGCAGAACAGGAAGGAAGTCAGCAGGCAGTCAATGGCGTAGGCTTTCAAATACTCCCACGCAGCGGCAATAACAGCGCCGTCCTCCGCGAACAGTCCCGCCAGCACGTCTCCGTGGAAGAAAGCCGCCCACCCCATCAGGAGCCCCGCCGCGAAAGAGGAGAGCATCCCGCACAGCAGCGCCTTCCGGGCCCGGTCCTCCCGGCCGGCGCCGATGTTCTGGGCCACGAAGGCGGACATGGACTGCATATAGGCGGAGGGCACCAGCATGACAAAGGCACACAGCTTCTCCGCCACGCCCACTCCTGCGGAGGCGATGGTGCCCATGGCGTTGGCAATGGCAATAATGGCCAGGAAGGACAAGCTCACCAGCAGGTCCTGAAGTGCCACCGGACTACCCAGCTTTAAAATCTTCCCGATCACCGCCCGGCCAAAGCGTATATCCGCCCTGGTCAGGGCGA